>JGI20154J14316_10004317_pt1 | contig 10957 bp, 8 predicted proteins | sample COG_04_FD_14316 | JGI IMG/M metagenome (IMG submission 14316) | reverse complement strand
CTATAAACACCCCCGTGACATTTTTGCTGAAATGCGGATTGTAATGCCCTCACTGACAGGTATTACATGGGACCGTCTTGAAGCTGAAGATGCGGTAACTTATCCTTGTGCTGACGAGCTAAGTGACGGCGCTGATATTCTGTTTGGAGATGTTTTTCCAACCCCGTCCGGACGGGGCAGAATGACCCCGGCAGATGTATTGCCGCCGGACGAAGTGCCAGATGAGACCTTCCCGCTTGTGATGTCTACCGGACGATTGCTTGAGCATTGGCATACCGGCTCAATGACACGGCGCGCCAGTGTTCTGGATGAGCTTGAGCCTGTGGCTGAGGTACATATTAGCCGGCCTGACATGACAGAAAAAGGGATTCGCGCTGGCCAGATGGTAAAAGTTGAGACAAGACGCGGCGAAATCGAGCTGGCGGCCCGGATGGACCCGAATCTGCCTGCTGGCATGATTTTTGTGCCTTTCTGCTTTACCGAGGCACCGGCAAATATGCTGACAAATCCAGCACTTGACCCCTTTGGTAAGATACCAGAGCTGAAATTTTCAGCGGCGCGACTTACCCCAACGCCTGTTATTGATGCAGCAGAATAAACCGTATAACCAACGCCTTGCGCATTGGATGCTCTTTTGTCGCACCTTTGATAGGAAAGCTACTCTGGCATTTTAGTGCACATAATAGTATATAGTGGCTACCAAGGGGACCGTTTTTACAGAGCACCGTGACGGGTCAGAACGGAAATAATCGTGAACTATCAAGATATATTTGAGCGGCAGGTTGACCAGCTTCGGTCGGAAAACCGGTATCGCTACTTTGTTGAGCTGGAGCGGATTTCAGGACGCCATCCGTATGCGTTGTGGAATCACCCCGATGGCGCGCGCGAAGTTATTATCTGGTGCTCCAATGATTACCTCGGCATGGGTCAGAGCCAGAACGCCATTGAAGCCATGCGTAACGCGGTTAGCGAGCATGGCACAGGCGCTGGCGGCACCCGCAATATTTCCGGCACGAGTTCATCTATCGTAAAACTTGAAGACGAACTAGCAGCGCTGCACCGCAAAGAGCGCGCGCTTGTCTTCACATCAGGTTATGTGGCGAACGAAGCGAGTATAGCATCGCTTATCTCGCTGCTTGATAATCCAATTATCCTGTCTGATTCGATGAACCATGCCTCTATCATATCTGGCATTCGCTATGGACGGGCTGAAAAAGCGATTTTCCGTCATAATGACATTGTGCATCTCGAAGAATTACTCGCGGCCCTGCCACATGAGCGGCATAAAATCATTATTTTCGAATCAGTCTATTCAATGGATGGTGATATCTCGCCCATTGCAGAAATTGCGGCTCTGGCGCGCAAATATAACGCGCTGACCTATCTTGATGAGGTACATGCTGTTGGAATGTATGGCGCAGAAGGCGGCGGCATTGCGCAACGTGATGGCCTTGAGGACCAAATTGACATCATTCAAGGTACACTTGGTAAAGCATATGGCGCGATGGGCGGCTATATCGCGGCAAGCGATGCAGTGTGCGATGCTATTCGCGGATATGGGTCTGGCTTTATTTTTACAACAGCCATGCCCCCTGCCCTTGCTGAAGCAGCCCATGCATCAATTACCTATCTGCGCGGCTCATCGGATGAGCGGCGCGCCCAGCAAGAACAGGCAAGCTACTTAAAAAAATGTCTAGAAGAGCGCAATATGCCAGCTCTGCCAAGCTCATCCCACATCGTGCCTGTTATGGTAGGCGATGCGACGAAATGTTCAGAGATAAGCTGGACGTTGCTGCAGGATTACGGGCTTTATATTCAGCCCATTAACTATCCAACAGTCCCGCGCGGCACGGAGCGTTTGCGTATTACACCCGGCCCCCTTCATACCAAAGAGATGGTTGATAGGCTTGTTGATTGCCTTGAAGCTGTGTTTCAGGATATCCGGCCACCGGCTTATGATGGCGTTATGATGCCATCAAGACTGGCCAAAAACGCATAACAGCCTATTTTCGTTTCATAATCAGCCAAAAAGAATTTCTGGCTGGTGTTATCTTGCTGGCCATGACGTTATGGTAATGTGCCGTTGCAAATATCGTTAATAAGAGCTTGTCCTGTGCTGGAGTGCTAGTTGCCATGAGTGTTAAATCCCTTCCATCTGATCATCCAACATGGCCGCGTCATGCCAAAACAGGTGTCCTTCTTGTCAATCTGGGAACCCCTGATGCGACTGACAAGAAATCTATGCGGCGGTATCTAAAACAGTTTTTGTCAGACAGGCGCGTTATCGAAGTACCACGGCTGTTATGGTGGCTTATCCTAAACCTTATCATTTTGAATGTGCGGCCCAAAAGATCAGGAGCTGCCTATGACAGCATCTGGCTAAAAGATGATCCTGATGGCTCACCCTTGCGCAAATATACCCGCCTGCAAGCTGAAATGCTGAAAAAGCATTATGGAGAGCGCGATGATTTGGTTGTTGAATGGGCGATGCGATATGGTAATCCGTCTATCACAGACAAGCTGGACGCCATGCAGAGAAACGGATGCAACCGGTTTGTTATTCTGCCGCTCTATCCTCAATACGCAGCCTCAACAACAGCCACTGTGAATGATGAAGTGTTTAACTGGGCGTTAAAGCAACGCTGGCAGCCTGCTATTCGCACAGCCCCGCCGTGGCATGACCACCCAACCTATATTGACGCGCTGAAAACGTCTGTAGAAAAATCATGGAACAAGACGGACACCAAAAAGCCTGAGCATCTGATGGTATCATTTCATGGTATTCCCTACCGGTATTTTGTCCAAGGTGACCCATATCATTGCCATTGTATGAAAACAGCCCGTCTGTTGCGTGAAGCGATGGCATGGCCAGATGATAAATATCATGTCACCTTCCAGTCACGCTTTGGCTCTGAGCCATGGTTGCAGCCCTATACCGATAAAACCCTTGAGGCTCTTGGCGAGGATGGCGTTTCGTCTTTGGCTATTATGGCTCCTGGCTTTTCTGCTGATTGCCTTGAAACACTTGAAGAATTGGCAATTGAAGGTGAAGAGATCTTTCATGAACATGGCGGCGGCCAGTTCGATTATATCCCCTGCCTGAATGCAAGTGATGAAGGCATGAAAGTCATCCGCACCATTGCAAAAGAAAACCTCGCCGGCTGGGTAGACGACGTCTCCTAACAACGACAATACGTTTGGCTACTTGACACAGTTTCTTATTTCTTATTAATTGAATGCTTGTTCATTTAATGAGGCAGAAACCTGATGGCGCGCATTGCTGGCACATTAGCGATTGAAACAGCGGCACGTATTCGGGCCGAGAGCCTTATTTTGTTTGCACGCTATGGCTATGCGGCGGTAAGCATGCGCCAAATAGCCGGCGCTGTTGGCGTTATGCCGGGCGCGCTTTATCACCATTACGCTACGAAACAGCATCTGCTAATGGCGCTCATGGAAGACCATATGCATGAGCTTCTCGCAGCATGGACGCAGACAGATGATGCCCAAGCGCCGGCAACTGAGCGGCTGACGAAGTTTGTGCGCTTTCATATCGGTTATCATTTATCGCGGCCCGACGAGGTATTCCTGTCTTATATGGAATTACGGGCATTAGAGACGGAAAATTATGTCACGCTAGAGGCATTACGCCGGACTTATGAATCCAGCCTTAAAGATATTCTGGAACAGGGTGAGCGCGAGGCCTATTTTACGCTGGATGATGTTCATGTCACGGCGATGGCAATTCTTGCTATGCTGACTGGCGTAAATAGCTGGTTTAAAGAATCGGGCCGTCTCTCAGCTGATATTATTACAGATCATTATGTGGCCCTTACGCTGAATTCGATAAAGGCGCAGGCATCGCCACAACAAGACCAAAATGCACCGCCTGCATTTACCCCGACTATTTTTATTAAAAGGAGATAAGGCATGTTCGATGCTGTGATGAATTTTAACCTTGGAGAGGATATTGATGCGCTGCGCGATACTGTCCGCCGTTTCGCTCAGGATGAAATTGCCCCGCGTGCTGCTGAAATTGATGCTAGCAATGAATTTCCGATGGATTTATGGGAAAAAATGGGTGCGCTTGGCCTGCATGCAATCACAGTGCCCGAAGCAGATGGCGGTAGTAATATGGGCTATCTTGCACATTGTGTTGCAATCGAAGAAATCAGCCGCGCAAGTGCCTCGGTTGGCCTGTCCTATGGCGCACATTCCAATCTCTGTGTGAACCAGATTGCCCGCTGGGGAACAGAAACACAGAAAAAACGCTATCTTCCACAGCTTATTAGCGGCGCTCATATTGGCTCGCTTGCTATGTCAGAGCCAAGTTCGGGATCTGATGTTGTCTCAATGAAGCTGGCAGCCGAAAAGCGGAATGATAAATTTATCCTGAATGGTAATAAAATGTGGATTACCAACGCCCCAGACGCCAGCACCTTGATTGTTTATGCCAAGACAGACAAAGAGGCAGGCGCGCGCGGGATTACCGCTTTTTTGATTGAACGTGATATGCCTGGGTTTAAAACAGCCCAGAAACTCGACAAACTAGGGATGCGCGGCTCCAACACTGCTGAGCTTGTATTCGAAGAGTGCGAAGTACCGTTTGACAATATCCTTGGCGAGGAGGGCAAAGGCGTAAATGTCCTGATGTCAGGCCTTGATTATGAACGGGTTGTCCTTGCCGCTGGCCCGCTTGGCATTATGGCAGCCGCAATGGATGTTGTGATGCCTTATGTTCATGAACGTGAACAGTTTGGTCAGCCGATCGGCACCTTCCAGCTGATGCAAGGCAAGCTTGCCGATATGTATACCACCATGAATGCCTGCCGCGCCTATGTATATGCTGTTGCGTCGGCGTGCGATCGCGGCCAGACAACACGTCAGGATTCTGCAGGTTGCATTCTATATGCCGCTGAAAAGGCTACTCAAATAGCGCTGGAGGCCATTCAGTGTCTTGGGGGTAATGGCTATATTAATGATTATCCGACAGGCCGGCTTTTGCGGGATGCCAAACTATATGAAATTGGCGCTGGCACATCAGAGATCAGACGCATGCTTATTGGTCGCGAGCTGTTTAATGAAACAGCATAAGGGCAGATGAACCAGAGGACCATTAGATGACAAAATTGGCAACGTCCATTGATGAAAATAGCGCTGAAGCGTGGGCAAATCATGCCGCCCTCCTGCAGCAGATTGAGGCAGTGTCTTTAAGCGCAGATACCATCATGAAAGGAGGGCCAGAACGGTCCCGAAAACGCCATACAGACAGAGGAAAACTACTGCCGCGCGACCGCATTACAGCGTTACTTGATCCCGGCACGCCGTTCCTGGAGATAGGGCTGTTTGCTGCCTATAATGTCTATGATGAGGATATCCCTAGTGCGGGCATCATTGCAGGTGTGGGTCAGGTAGAGGGCCGTACTTGTATGGTGCTCTGTAATGATGCGACTGTTAAAGGCGGCACCTATTATGCGCTGACGGTAAAAAAACACCTGCGCGCGCAGGAAATTGCCGACATCAACCACCTGCCTTGTCTCTACCTTGTAGATAGCGGCGGAGCTAACCTGCCAAATCAAGATGAAGTATTTGCCGATAGAGACCATTTTGGCCGGATTTTCTATAATCAGGCCCGCATGAGTGCTAAGGGAATTCCACAAATTGCTGTTGTTATGGGCAGTTGCACTGCAGGCGGCGCCTATGTGCCAGCAATGAGTGACCAGACAATTATTGTGCGTGAACAAGGCACAATTTTCCTTGCTGGGCCACCGCTTGTCAAAGAAGCAACCGGTGAGGATGTCGACGCTGAAACGCTTGGTGGGGCAGATACCCATACCCGGCTGTCAGGTGTTGCTGATTATATGGCAGATGACGATGCACACGCGCTTGCCCTTGCCCGCCAGATTATCCGTAATATCGGCCTGCCCCATCAGCAACCGCAACTCGCCCTTCGTGCGCCGGAAATACCCGCATATGATGCAGAAAGCCTACTCTCTGTTATTCCCTCAGACCCTAAAAAGCCATTTGATTCCCGTGAAGTCATTGCCCGCATCATTGATGGCTCTGACTTTGATGAATTTAAGGCACGCTTCGGTACAACATTGATCTGTGGCTTTGCTCATATTGAAGGAATGCCGGTTGGTATTCTGGCCAATAATGGCGTGCTATTTTCGGATAGCTCCCAGAAAGGGGCGCATTTCATCGAGCTTTGCTGTCAACGCGGGATACCCTTGCTGTTCTTGCAGAATATTACCGGCTTTATGGTTGGCTCAGCTTACGAAGCAGGCGGGATTGCCAAGGATGGCGCTAAGCTAGTTGCAGCTGTGTCCTGTGCAAATGTGCCAAAAGTAACGGTGGTAATTGGCGGCTCATATGGCGCTGGAAATTATGGCATGTGTGGCCGCGCCTATAGCCCAAATTTCATGTGGATGTGGCCGAATGCCAAAATCTCTGTAATGGGTGGCGAGCAGGCGGCAGGCGTGTTAGCACGCGTTAAACGTATGGGAATAGAAGCGCGCGGCGAGACATGGCCGGACGCTGAGGAAGCAGCCTTCAAACAGCCTATTCTTGATCAATTTGCAACCCAGTCAGACCCTCTTTATGCCTCAGCGCGGCTCTGGGATGATGGCATTATTGACCCGCGCGATACACGCGCTGTTATCAGCTTGTCTTTAGCAGCGGCGCTGAATGCACCGCCGCGCGATACACAATTCCCCGTCTTTAGGATGTAACATATCATGGCCCTGCTCCCTTCCTCTTATGACCAGAATGAGCGCATATTATGACTAACCTTCAGCCTGTCGATATCTCAACCCTGCTGATTGCCAATCGCGGTGAAATTGCCTGCCGTATCATGGTAACCGCTCGCCAGCACGGCATTCGTACAATCGCTGTGTTTTCCGAAGCAGACAGATATGCCCGCCATGTAATGCTGGCTGATGAAGCTTATTATATCGGCCCTGCCGCTGCCCAAGAAAGCTACCTCAAAGGTGATGTTATCATCCAGATAGCCAAGGAATCCGGCGCAGATGCCATTCATCCTGGCTATGGATTTTTATCAGAAAATCCAGATTTTGCTGATGCTGTACAAGCAGCAGGTCTGGTTTTTGTTGGCCCCGATGCAAGCGCCATTCGCAAGATGGGACTAAAGGATGCTGCCAAAACTTTGATGGCGGCAGCAGGCGTGCCTGTTGTGCCGGGCTATCAGGGTGCCGAACAAAGCGCAGATTTCCTGAAAATAGAGGCTGCCAAAATTGGCTATCCGGTCTTATTAAAAGCACGGGCGGGCGGCGGCGGCAAAGGTATGAAGCTTATCGAGGCCGAAGCAGACCTTGATGCTGGACTTGCAAGTGCCCGCCGTGAAGCTGAATCTAGTTTTGGGGATGGGCATATGATACTGGAAAAATATATCCAGAGCCCGCGTCATATCGAAGTTCAGGTTTTTTCAGACAGGCATGGCACCCATCTGCATCTTTTTGAGCGCGATTGCTCGCTGCAACGGCGCCACCAAAAAGTTATCGAAGAAGCCCCAGCGCCTGATATGCCCGAGCTTGTGCGCGCCGCAATGACAGCCGCCGCCGTCACAGCCGCAAAAGCGATTGATTATGTCGGTGCAGGCACGATTGAATTTATTGCCGATGGCAGTGGCCCATTGCGTAAAGATGGCTTCTGGTTCATGGAAATGAATACCCGGCTTCAAGTTGAACATCCGGTAACAGAAATGGTGACAGGAATAGACCTTGTTGCGTGGCAATTACTGGTTGCCCAAAACAGGCCCCTTCCCGTAACACAGGATGAAATAACCTTGTCTGGCCATGCATTAGAAGCGCGTCTTTATGCCGAAAACCCAGCCGAAGGGTTTTTGCCAGCGCCCGGCCCCGTGCGGCATTTCGGCGTCACAGATAAAACGGTGCGCGTTGATACAGGTATATTACCAAAAGACAATATATCTGCTTATTATGATCCGATGGTAGCAAAGCTTATCACGGCAGGCGAGACGCGCGCGGTAGCATTTGATAAAATGTGCAGCGCATTGCGCAAAACACATTTCCTTGGCACCGTCACAAACGCTGATTTCCTGCTTGCCCTCTGCCAAGATAACGCTGTACGCGCTGGTATGATAGATACTGGTCTTATTGCGCGCACGCCCAGCCTTGTTGCACCATCTGCGCCGCCAGAGCCTGTTTTACTTATCGCAGAGCTGATGCTGAGCGGTTGTGATATTACCTCTGCGTTAAGGGGATTTCGTCTCTGGGGCACAGAACAGCGTCAGACCTGTTTGATATGCAATAATGAAAGCTATGAAAGACAGCTTATCATGGGCCAGCATATCAGCCTTACCAGTGCTCATTCATCCGGTGCTCATTCATCCTGCACTGCACGCGATACGAGCTGTCACCTCACAGAAGGCTATCATCACTGGCAGCTGCGGTGCGATGGGGCTCTTTTTCATGCCGAAGCGCTTTTGGGTGATGGCGAGGTTAGTATTTCAACACCAGAGGGGCGCTGGCAATTATCAAAACCTAACCCCTTACAAAGAGCGGCTCTTATTGACAAGAACACAGCTGTTACAGCGCCAATGACAGCAACAATTCGTTCTGTGATAACATATGCTGGCGCCCATGTTGTGGCTGGGCAAAGCCTGATGATACTGGAAGCCATGAAAATGGAACATGAGGTAATAGCCCCGCGCGATTGCATTATCACCGCATTATTATGTGCAGAAGGCGATAGCGTCAGTGGGGGGCAGATACTCATAGAAATTCAGGAGGAAGAAGATGCTGAATAAATTCATAAAACTGGTTGAGGTTGGCCCACGTGATGGATTGCAAAATGAAAAATCAACTGTTAGTGCTGCCGATAAAATCATCCTGATAGATTTATTATCAGAAACAGGTTTTTCGCTGCTTGAAGCAACTAGCTTTGTCTCGCCGAAATGGGTGCCACAGCTAGCCGATGCAAGCGACGTTATGGCTGGAATCACCCGCGCAGATAATGTCCGCTACATTGCCTTAACGCCGAATATGCAAGGGTTTGAGCGGGCATGCGCAGCTGGGGTTGATGAAATTGCTGTCTTTGCGGCTGCCTCAGAGACTTTCTCACAGAAAAATATTAATTGTTCGATTGAAGAGAGTTTAAATAGGTTCATTCCTGTTATCGATGCAGCCAAAGCCGAAGGCATTGCTGTTCGCGGTTATATCTCAACTGTTGTTCATTGCCCGTATGAGAGTGCGATTGCGCCCGAAGCTGTCCTGCCAATAGCTGAACAGCTTCTGGAAATGGGCTGTTATGAAATTTCGCTTGGTGATACAACAGGCCAAGGCACACCTCAAACAGTAGCTGCCCTTCTGTCACATTTAACCAAAGCCCTGCCGCCAGCTCTGCTAGCAGGTCATTTTCACGATACCAACCATCAGGCAGTTGCAAATGTGATGACCTCCATTGATTTTGGCTTGCGCTGTTTTGATAGTGCTGTCAGCGGCCTTGGGGGGTGTCCTTATGCACCGGGCGCTAAGGGCAATCTATCGACCCGCGCAGTCGCTGAAGCGCTTCATAAAGAGGGCTGGCAAACAGGCCTTGATATGGACAAGCTCGCACTTGCCGAAGCCCATATCACAAGCCTGAACCTTCTTCAGACGCGCTCATCATGACCTATCAGACAATCAGCCTTACACAAGATGAACGCGGTATTGCCACTATTCTTCTGAACAGACCGGATAAACATCATGCGATGAACCGGCAGATGATTGATGAGATGACACAAGCATTCAGGCATCTAGCCGATGATAAGGCAGCACGTGTTATTGTGCTGGCCTCAACCGGCCCTACATTTTGTGCCGGCGGTGATTTGGGCTGGATGCAGGAACAGATGGCAGCTGACAGAGCTGGCAAGATGGCTGAGGCGCGCGCGCTGTCTGATATGTTAACTATCTTGAACACACTTCCAAAGCCTGTCATTGCGCGGGTTCAGGGGCCTGTTTATGGCGGCGGCATTGGGCTTATTTGTGCCTGTGATATCATCATTGCGTCTAATAATAGTTTATTTGCTCTTACCGAAACACGTCTTGGCCTTATTCCGGCAACCATTGGCCCGTTTGTGATATCACGCCTCGGTGATGGGGCGGCACGCCGGATGTTTATCACAGGCACGCGCCTTGATGCCGCAGCAGCCCATCATATTGGCCTTGTCTCACAGCTTGTTGGTGATACAGAAGACAGTGATAGCATGGCGGCACTTGATAATGCGGTAACAGCAGAATGCGATATCGCGCTTCGTGCCGCGCCGGGCGCCATGGCACGGGCAAAAGAGCTTGCCCTATCGCTTGGCACCAGCCCAACAGATGAAATGCGTGAAGCCTCCATTATCGCTCTGGCAGAGTGCTGGGAATCGACAGAAACCCAAGCTGGCATTGCGGCATTCTTTGCCAAGACAAAGGCGCCTTGGATATAATAGCAGGTTGCAAAAAACATCTCTTAACAGTGCGTCAGACTTTATTTTGTCAGAATGAAGTGATATAAGACGCAGGTTGTTACTGCGCGTTAAGCAAAAATAGCCTTGAGCGGCGTTTGTGTAGTGGTAAGACCTTAGCCTTCCAAGCTAATGACGCGGGTTCGATTCCCGCACGCCGCTCCAACTACACTCATAAAAGGTCCTAGGACCGCGATACAAGTGACTGTTTCTAAACGATTAACGTTCTAGAACAGGAGTTTTTTGTCCTATGGTGTGGGTAAGGTTGCCGGTATACTTTTACAAAAGAAACGATACTTTTTACTTCTCGCGGTCAATTCCATCTGACCTTCAGCATCGCTTTAAAAAGCGAAAGATTGAAGTATCCCTGCGAACAAAATCAGAATCAAAAGCAGCCAAATCTGCTGCAGCATTATCCGACCGGCTTGAACGCTATTGGGACAGTCTACGGATGGAAATGATCTATTCGAGAGAGCTTGGTTTGTCAGT
>JGI20154J14316_10004316_pt1 | contig 10958 bp, 11 predicted proteins | sample COG_04_FD_14316 | JGI IMG/M metagenome (IMG submission 14316) | reverse complement strand
CTTGCTTTTAGTTTGCCCTAAACAGCCAAAGCCTACCCGGCAGCTTGCCACTGGTTTTAATTTAAAGACTAAAACCCAGCAAAAATGTAAACCAATAATGCACAGCTAAATACCCTTAGTACATTGGAGCAAAAACACGAACCTACAGAATTATACATGCATAAATATATGTTGCTAAATACTTGACTTATTGAATAATTTATTAAATTTGTACTTGAAATTTTGAACCACCCCCAAATCTTAAACCGCTCCAAATTTTGAATTAACTCGAACTCATGATGAAAACCCAACATTTATTTTTAATCGCTGCAATCACTTCATTTAGCACCTTAGCACAGGTAGCAATAGGTACTACCACACCCGAAGGAGTCCTCGGCATTGTTTCTACCAACAGTGGACTTATAATGCCTCGTGTGGCCAACATTACTGACGTAGCCACTCCCGTAAATGGTCTGATGATTTACGACCTTTCTTCCAGCTGTTTAAAAATTTATGGCGACGGTGCATGGTCTGAGTGTTTTGGACAGAGCCCTGTTGGCGTTGCTAATGCTTCTGCAAGCGCTGCAGTTTTGGCAAACTTAAGTGGCACAACTACCCTTGCAAATTTAAATGCAACTTTACCTGATGTAACGGGTGTAGATACAACTGAAGGAGCTTACCAAGATTATATTACCAACGTTGCAGTAGCTTTTTCATCTCCTGCTCACAGGCAGAGGTGCAAGCCATGGTAGATGCTTTAGACTCCAACGATGTAGTTGACCCTAATGGAAACATTTGGATGGACCGAAACTTAGGCGCTGCACAAGTAGCCAGCTCGAGTACAGATACTGATGCTTATGGCAACTTGTACCAATGGGATAGAGCTGCAGATGGGCATGAAAGTAGAACCAGTGGGTCTACAAGTGCAACAGATGCAACAGATGCACCAGGACATACAGACTTTAGTACAGGGTCTTCAGATTGGCGAACAACACAAAACGATAATTTATGGCAAGGGGTAAATGGCGTAAACAACCCCTGTCCTACTGGATATAGAGTACCTACCGAAGCAGAAATAACAGGATTAGTAATCACGAATACTGCTACCGCTTTTAGTAGTCTTTTGAAACTTCCGCTCGCTGGTTACCGCAACAGCAATAATAGCTTGTTAGCCAATTTGGGTGTCTTTGGCTACAAGATTCTTCTACTTCAGGAGCACTAGCAGCAGTTTTAACTCCTATAATCGTGACTTCGGTTTTACTGTTCGTTGCATTAAAGACTAATACTTTCTTTTAATCTACCCTTTTTTAGAATTTTAAACACTACAAAATGAACTACCTACTTTTAACCTGCTTACTTGCTTTTAGTAGTGCGCTACAGAGCCAAAGCTTGCAAGGCAACTTGCCACAACACGCCGGACAAGAAATTAGTCTTACCGGATTTGAGTATTACAAAACAGTAGATTTAGCAACAACGGTTGCAGATAGCCTAGGACATTTTAGCCTAGATTACCCAAAAAATTATACTGGCATGGCCCTTTTAAACACCCAAGACAAGAGCAGTTTGGTGTTGACGATTACCACAGAAAACAGCTATTTAAAAGGTACTCATTTAAATGAAATAGATCGTTTGGTTTTTGCAAACAGTCCAGATAACACAAAGTTTGCAGCCTATGCCAAAGCACAGGGGGCTTATGGCAATGCGTTGTCTGCTTGGCGGTATTTGGAAAAGCTCTACCAAAAAAATGCCTTGTTTGCTGACCAAAATCAGGTGCAAAAAACGATTCAAGAAGAACAGCAACGCATACAGCAAGAAGATGCAGATTTTATAGCGGGAATCGACACCGACAGTTATGTTCGCTGGTTCATTCCGTACCGGAAAGCAGTGCAAGAAATGCCCGTAATTGTTCGAAAACAAACCGAGCGCATTCCAGAAATGCTCCTACAGTTTAGAAGCACCAATTTTAACCAGCCCAATTTTAAAACCAGTGGACTGTTTAAAGAATTTATAGAAGGGCATTACCTGCTCATCGAAAATATGGGGCAGTCTTTAGACAGTGTCTATGTCCAAATGAACATCAGCACACAGCACCTGATCGATAATTTACAAGAAAATGATTCTTTGCTAAATAGCGTTGCCAACAACCTGATTAATTATTTTCAAAAGCGCAGTTTGTTTTCAGCCAACAAATACTTATCGGTAAGCTTATTAAACAACACCCAATGCACTTTATCTTGGAGTTTAGTGACAAAATTAGAACGTTACCGTAAATAAAGCTAAGTGCCATTGCACCCAATCTTGCCCTACCAGATGCATGGCAACTGAATGAGGATAGCAGGCATAAATTGGAGTTTTTGGCAACAGTTGCCGCCCCGCATTTAGCTGCATTGGCAATGCAGTGCGGTTTTAAGGAATGGAAAACCAAAGCAGCAAAAAATAGTGCACTTTTGGTGCACAAAGTTAATTTTATTGACTAAAAACACCCACGCTTAACAAGTACCACTCTATATTTAAAACGCTTGCATGGTTGCTAAAAAAACTGTAATTTAAAAGCTTTTTACTCCCCATATGGTAACTTGTTTTAAATACATAAAACGAATGACTATACTGTTTCGTAAAAAAATTGAATTTGACATCTACGATTGGCAATTAAATCGAGATTATCGAAAGTATATGTTAGATTCTATTGTGAAGAAAAAACTTTTAGAGGGTTTAAATAAGACTGAGGTAAAAAACCTTTTAGGCGATGAGTACAATAATGCGCACTCCAGTTTATGGACTTACTATATAGGTAAAAAATACTACGTTTGTTATGTGTATGTGTATCTCTATTTTAACAAAGAGGGGAAGGTTTACAAAATAAGAAAGTACTAAATTAAAGCTGTTTGTTTTGAAAAGCTAAGAACACACAATTATGTCTTTACATGCAAAGCTAAAGAAACCAAAATTAGTGTAAATTTGATTTCTTAATCATGAAGACATGAAAACCATAGAACATTATATAGCGCACAACGTTTGTTTTGTAAAACTTAACCGACCAAAAGTATACAACAGTTTTAACCAAGAAATGGCTCTGTACTTGCAAACCATTTTAAAAGACTGTGAAACGAACCCCGAAGTAAGAGCTGTTTTACTCACCGGCGAGGGCAAAGCGTTTTGCGCTGGTCAAGATTTACAAGAAATTACCGATCCAAATGGCCCGAAATTAGATGCCATTGTTCGGGAGCACTACAATCCTATTGTAAGCTTATTACGCCGAATAGAAAAGCCCATTGTTTGCGCTGTAAATGGGGTTGCTGCAGGTGCAGGAGCTAACATTGCTTTAGCCTGCGACATAACGCTAGCTGCAGAATCTGCTGTGTTTATTCAGGCTTTTAGTAAAATTGGTTTAATTCCAGACTCTGGCGGAACCTTTTTTTTACCCAGAATGATTGGGCTACAAAGAGCCACAGCTTTAATGATGTTGGCCGAAAAAGTTAGTGCAACAGATGCAGAAAATCTCGGCATGATTTACAAAGTTTACTCGGATGAAATACTGCAAGAAGAAAGTCTCAAAATAGTTACAAAACTAGCTCAATTACCCACCATTGGTTTGGGCCTAACTAAAAGGGCCTTAAACCAATCTATGACCAACAATTTAACAGAACAGCTCGCATTAGAAGAAGAATTGCAAACTAGAGCTGGAAAAACATACGATTATAAAGAAGGGGTAGCCTCTTTTTTGGAAAAACGTACTCCAAAATTTAAAGGAAACTAAATGATACAAGTTGGAATTATTGGTGCAGGAGCTATGGGCTCTGGTATTGCACAGGTTGCCGCTAAAGCCGGACATGAGGTTGTGTTGTTTGACACCAATGTAGAAGCATTAGAGCTTTCTAAAGCGAAACTGGCAAAAATACTGGCGCGCTTGGTAGAGAAAAAACGAATGTCTGCGCTAGAAACTGAAGCACTTAACGCACGCATCTCTTATGCTTCTCGTTTAGAGTCTCTCGCAGCTTCGGGTCTTATAATTGAAGCCATTGTAGAAAACTTAGAGATTAAGAAAGGCGTGTTTACTGCCCTTGAAACTTTGGTTTCCGAAGGCTGTATTATGGCCAGCAATACCTCTTCCCTATCCATAACCTCTATTGCTGCAGCATGTAAAAAGCCAGAACGTGTTCTCGGAATTCATTTTTTTAACCCCGCGCCTTTAATGCCCTTGGTAGAAATTATTCCGGCATTACAAACACACGAAAGTAATGCCCTAAAAGCCCGAAATATTATTGACTCTTGGGGAAAAGTTACCGTAGTAACCAAAGACACACCTGGGTTTATTGTAAACCGATTGGCACGTCCTTTTTACGGCGAGGCCATACGTATGCTAGAGGAAGGTATAGCCAGCATAGCTACGATAGATTGGGCTATGAAAGAAATTGGAGGCTTTAGAATGGGGCCTTTTGAGCTGACAGACTATATTGGGCACGATGTGAATTATGTGGTTACCGAAACGGTATTTAAGGCCTTCTTTTACGATCCGCGTTACAGGCCCTCTTTTTCTCAAAAAAGACTGTTGGAAGCCGGTAGGTTGGGTCGAAAAACTGGACATGGTTTTTACGACTACAGCGAAAATGCTGTAAATCCGAGCCCGAATACAAACAGAGAGTTAGGCGGAAAAATAGTAAAGCGTATTTTGGTTATGCTTATTAACGAAGCGGTAGATGCGCTGTTTTTAAACATTGCCTCTGCAAAAGACCTAGACTTAGCGATGACTAAAGGAGTTAACTACCCAAAAGGTTTGTTGGCTTGGGCCGATGAAATTGGCCTAGAACTGGTTTTAAATCAGCTGGAAGAACTGTATGCAAATTACGGCGAAGACCGTTACCGACCAAGCCCCTTGTTACGAAAAATGGTGCGCGAACAACACAACTTTTTTTAATGGATTTACATCCGAAGAATATCGTAGATAAAATGTTTAAAAACGATGCCTTTAGCCAATGGCTCGGCATTGTTCGTATTGAAGATGGCGCAGGTATTTCTGTACTTAAGATGTCGGTTCGTAAAGAAATGCTCAATGGTTTTGCTATTTTACACGGTGGAATAAGTTATTCCTTAGCAGACAGCGCCTTGGCCTTTGCAGCCAATGGACACGGTGTAAAGTCAGTTTCCGTAGAAACTTCTATTTCGCATACCGCTCCCTGTAAAGAAGGAGATGTACTAACAGCTAGAACCGAAGAAATGAGCCTTTCGCATAAAATTGGTGTATACCACATTACTATTACGAATCAAGAACATAAAACTGTTGCCTTGTTTAAAGGAACGGTATACAGAACTGGTAAACAATGGGAATTCTAGATTTTTTTAGCTCCTTAGATAAAACAAAAAAAAACATGAAAACTGCTTATATTATAGACGCCATTAGAACACCATTCGGAAATTTTGGAGGTGCTTTAGCAAGCACACGTGTAGACGATTTAGGTGCGCTTGTTATTAAAACTTTATTGGATAGAAACCCAAAAGTACCTAAAGATTCTATTGAGGATGTACATATGGGCTGCGCCAACCAAGCGGGAGAAGACAATAGAAACGTTGCGCGCATGTCGGCACTTTTAGCTGGGCTGCCCTACTCTGTTCCGGGCGAAACGGTAAACCGCCTGTGTGCCTCCGGAATGGCCGCTGTTGTAAATGCGAGTAGGGTAATACAATTAGGCGATGCAGAAGTTATGCTGGCCGGTGGTATGGAAAACATGACACGTGGACCATGGGTTACCTCTAAGGCTTCGAAACCATTTGGGCGAGATGTAGAAATGCACGATTCTAGCTTTGGTTGGCGCTTTGTAAATAAAAAATTAGAGGCCATGTATGGTGCAGATGGCATGGGTACTACTGCTGAAAATTTGGCAGAATTGTACACTATTTCTAGAGCAGATCAGGATGCATTTGCTGTAAAATCTCAGTTAAAAGCTGCACGAGCGCAAGCAGAAGGTCGATTTGACTTGGAAACCATTGCCGTAGAAATACCTCAGCGGAAAAAAGAGCCTATTGTTTTTTCAAAAGATGAGTTTATTAAAGCCAACAGCTCTTTAGAAATACTAGGAAAACTAAGAACTGCCTTTAAAAAAGACGGTACTGTAACTGCCGGAAATGCATCGGGTTTAAACGATGGGGCTGCAGCCATGCTTTTGGCATCGGAAGAGGCTATTGCGAAATACAATTTGAAACCCATGGCTAAAATAGTAAGCTCGGCTGTGGCTGGTGTAGAACCTCGTATTATGGGGATTGGCCCAGTTAAAGCATCCGAAAAAGCTTTGAAAAGAGCCGGATTAACGCTGGCAGACATGGATGTTATTGAACTAAATGAGGCTTTTTCGGCACAAGCCTTGGCTTGTATAAGAGCTTTAGGATTAAAAGACGACGATGCGCGTATTAATCCGAATGGAGGTGCCATTGCCTTAGGTCATCCACTCGGTGTTTCTGGTACGCGTATTATACAAACTGCTGCTCTCGAATTGCAAAAGCAGAACAAACGCTACGCCCTGTGCACCATGTGTATTGGAGTAGGCCAAGGCTACGCTACTATTATAGAACGCGTATAGTTGCTGGCTTAAAATTGAAACAAGCTCATGAAAAAATATGTCTACACGTCTTTAATTTTCATTGTGTTGTGCATGCTTAGTTGTAAGCAGCAAAATTATTCTGTGGATCACATTTTTTGCTCCGAAACTAATGTTTGGTTGCACAAAATGGATTCTTCGATTGTGACCGGAACGATATACAACCAACAAGGAGCATTAGGCACTATAAAAAAAGGCCATAAACAGGGCGAATGGCTCTTTGATAATGGGCAATTTTTAAACTATATTCGACTAGATAAAAAGGAGTTTTTTGACGGAAACAGGTCTTTTTACCCAATGGTAATGAATTACTCTGTTGATGTATTTAGTACCGATGCAGACCGTAGCTCAAATTTTTACGCCAGTCCACGAAAAGGATACCATCCCAATTACGGAATAAAATTAGGCGAAAGCACCAAACCCTGGGGAAGCGACTCGACCAAAACACATGCGGTTATTAGAAGCCATTTCGCCTCAATTAAAGACATGGGTTTTAACGCTATACGACTTACAGGCTTTACTGCAACAGATGCCTTTGAAGAAGGCTTTCATACCTGGACTAAAATTGATGTATCGAATTCGGAATTCGGAAATAAGAATATTAAAAATGGGCTTGTGCCACTTCTTAAAACCTTACTTGGCTATGCAGAAGAAAACCAGCTGCGCGTAATTTTACTGCTAAGTGCTGTAGAAACTCAGGCCGATAATCAGTTAAACTTTTTTAGTACAGTAGCACAAGAACTTTCTGAAAATAAAAGCATACTGGCTTACGACCTTTACAACGAGCCGATTTACTTTGACCGTGGCAACTATAGTAAAAAGGAAACTACCGCCTTTGTAAAAAGCTACACTAAAGCAATTAAAGACGCCAGCCCAAATCACCTCACCACCATTGGCCTAACCCATTATAAAATTGTAAGCGAGTGGGATCCAGAACTCATGGATGTAGACTTTTTATCGTTTCATGCTTATCCTTATTGGTCCAAAAACTTAAGCCTTTTGGAGCGTTTTGAATCAAAATTGTATTGGATTTCCAAGAACATAACAAAACCTTGGATTGTAGGAGAAACAGGCCTTAATACCCTGGAAGAATGCGATCCGATGAACTTGGCGTCTGGTACAGTACCCGATCAGTTAGCGTTTATGCGCTATTCTCTTAACAAATTTAGATCGGCTGGAGCAAGCGGCTATTCTTGGTGGAGCTTTCAAGATACTCGTGGGGTACTAAGCGACGACTGCCCAAACGAGAGTTGTTATGGTTTGGTAGATCGGAGTAAAAATAAATTTTATGTAAACTCCAACAAGGAGGAAATTATAGGCGGTTTAAAGCACCCTGTAAACGCCTTACCTTTTCGAGAATTTACTTCTGATAGCCCCTACTCCATTCCTATGTTTGGCAAAATAGAAAAACCAGCAGATGCGCATTATTACAATATTGATTACCTGCCAGGTAAAAAAAAGGTGTTCGGAAAGGTTGTAGATCAAAATGGAAGCCCTGTTGAAGATGCCATCGTTACGTTAAAAAATACAATTTCTAAATCACAGTACAGTACCTTTTCTCAGGCAGATGGTACGTTTTGCTTAAAAACAGGATGGACAAATGTACTTTCGCATCCAGACTTTATCCTAAAAGTAACTGCCGTAAAAAAAGAAACCCTTAGAATTCCGATAGGTAAATTAAAAACAGAGGAGAAATTTTTGCTTAAAAAAATTGTTTTAAACGCATTTGAATACGTTCGTTTAGAGTAATTACACGAATAGATACTGCCTATATATTATACAAAAACGAGAAACCATCTTTCGATAATTTCTCGTTTGGCACACACAACGACTCAGTTCTCGAACTCTTTTACAAAGACCTTTGCCTACGCTACGATTTAAAAGAAACCCTTAAACACGAAGGTTTGAGTGATTATGTGAAAAATCCTGAGTATTTAAAAAGGAATAAGAGTAATCAATTACTACATATAGGGAGTTAAACTATATATAGATAAGGAAGGACTATTGTAAAGAACAAGTATCGGGTTTGAAAAAGGAAAGAGTGGAAATCCAGAGGGGAGACCAAAAGGGGCATTAAATAAAACAACAAATGAGATAAGAGCGTTTATTTCAAAAGCTATAGACACAGATAAGATAAAAGATAAGCTAAATCAAATTGAAGACCCCGTAGACTATATAAATACAGTAAGTAAACTTCTACCCTATTTAGCTGGAAAGGTTGTACCAGCCAGAGGCAGCTCAATCAAAAAGAGGAGATGATATTATTCCTAGTGATTAGTAGTAATATTTGCATCTTTAAAATCATTAAAGGGGTTGGTCAGTGCTTTGATAAATAATTTAAAAATTTAGCTTCTGACGTTAACGTTTTGCTTTATGCTTACATAAAAGAGTGTAACTAAAACTATATTATGAAAAAATTACTTCTACTGTTAACAATGAGCACTATTTTTCTATTTAGCTCTGCACAGAATTCTTTTGGAATTAAGGCTGGTGTTAATTTGGCAACAATGAGTTTAGATGAGGATGACTTTAGTGATGGTATAGATAAAGCATTACATCCAGTTATTACTGTTTCTGTTTTAGGTCAAATTGAGCTTTCTTATACTGCTAATTTAACTTTAGAGCTTGGTTTAGTTCAAACGGGAATAAAAATTTCTGATGATGATGATAACTACTCTTCTCTAACGTATAATAATGTTCGTTTCTCCCCTGGAATTGCATTTAATGCATCAGATGAATTTTCTATAGGATTTGGTCCTTATCTGTCTTATTTACTTAATGGTAAAATGAAAGACCATTATGATGGTGATACTGATTCAGAAACAATTTCAGCTGATGATATTGATGATGAAATGAAATTAGACTACGGGTTGAATGTGAATTTCAATTATTTAATCAATGATGCCTTCTTAATTTCTACTGGATATTCATTAGGTTTAAAGGATTATAATGCAGAATATGATGATGGTGATAGATTAACTAATAGTGGAATTATGATTTCTATTGGATACCTATTTGGAAACTAGTTTCCAACGAAGACCATCACAATACCCTGTTTAACTTAGTAATACAACAAATTAGTCTAAGAAGTTCTGAACTAATACACAAACACAAAAAGCCTCTGATTCTTAAACGTCAGAGGCTTTCTTATTGTACCGAAGACACGACGACTCAGTTCTCGAACTCTTTTACAAAGACCTTTGCCTACACTACGATTTAAAGGACCTCCTTATTTCAGAAGGATTGCCATTTTTAATGAGATTTCCCGACAAAGAAAAGAATAAAGCCCTAATGCTATACTCCTTTACAATACTTAAACCTTTACAAAGCTATGGTGGCCAGCTTATCTTAAACTCACTACACCTCTACTTTGCGTCATCTCGATCATCCGAATTGTAACTAATAGGTAGAGGTTTGTTCTTGTTTCATTCTTGTTTCATTCTTCTTTATACTTCCCTACACTACAATCACTCGCCCTCATTTCATTCCAAACTTTGATTAGTTCCTCTTTATTTTTTAGATGAATTTTTTTTACTTTTCTTAATAAACTCCCACTAATTTCATCACCTATTAGTTTAGAGCAATCTTCAATTTTAAAAGATGTGTTAAAATCAGGAGAAACCAAATGGAAATGTGGTGGTGGGTGTTCGTTTGACCGTATCTCTAATTTAACATTTTTAATTCTCCCAACGACTCTTCTTTCTTCAACAAGAGTACCATCATCAAGCAATCTTGAGTTAAGACAAATGTTTAGTTTAAATTCAAGTATCTTGAGTGAGTTAGCTGTATCCTTTCCCATAATAGTACACTTCTATAGTCGACAAATAATATGAATTCTGTTCAGAGTCGATGAAGAGTTTAAAATCTTCAAATAATTTCGACTGGTTGCACTCAAATTTAATATAAACATCGAGTAATTGCAAATAGAAAAAACTGATTTTTGAAAACTAAATACATCGAAGCCCAAAGCTGAATAAAGGAATTGAGCCGATTACTAATTCGGAAAAGGTTTTGGAATTTATGAAAAACAAAAATGGGAACCCAACTTTCGAAGGATTCCCATTTGGTACTCGAGGCGGGACTTGAACCCGCACGAACTAATGTTCATCAGATTTTAAGTCTGACGTGTCTACCAATTCCACCACTCGAGCATAATGCTTTAATTGTGGAGCGAGTGAAGGGATTCGAACCCTCGACCCCCACCTTGGCAAGGTGATGCTCTACCCCTGAGCTACACTCGCAATAGGGCTCTTATTACAAGAGCGATGCAAATATAAGTACTTTTAATAGACCGCAAAATAAAAAGAATAGAATTTAACGGTATTTTTACAAACCGCTAAGCACCAATCATTTTCTTTATCTCATTTAGCTTTAGCAGGGCCTCTACAG
>JGI20154J14316_10004314_pt1 | contig 10961 bp, 11 predicted proteins | sample COG_04_FD_14316 | JGI IMG/M metagenome (IMG submission 14316) | reverse complement strand
GGTGTTTTGACTTCCAAAGAAGCCATTAACACTAACGGAAGCGGCGGAACTTTGAGTATTGGTATGGAAGCCGACATTAACGGAGAAGAACTCTCTTTACAAGAAATAAACGTACTTGCACTGGTAGGTAAAACAATATGAGTAATTATACTAAACTGACTGACTTTGCCGCCAAAGATACTTTGTCTGCTGGCGATGCTAATAAAATTGTTAGGGGGACTGAGTTTGAAACTGAGTTCGACAACATTGCAACGGCAATAGCCACAAAAGCAAACACTGCTGGACCCACGTTTACAGGGACTGTCACAATTCCCGCGCTGACCTTTACTGGGACATTGGCAACTGGGACGATTAATGGAGGAACTTACTAATGGGCTTAGAAGATTGGTTGGGATTAGGAGGCACTGCTGCTGGCTTAACACTAGCAAAAAGCGCCTACGATAAACTAGGTGCTACAGGAGAAAAGGCGTACACGGAGTTTGCAGGAGAAGGTGGTTTAGCAGATAAGCTCTCAGGTATGCTGGAGTTTCAACCGTATACTGTTACTTCTGCTACTGGTGGTCAGTTCGGCATGACACAGGACCCAGAGACGGGTCAAATGTCGTACAACCTCGCTACTTCTCCTGAAGAACAGGCTTTCCAACAGCAAGCCATGAAAGACGCAGAGATGTACTTTGGGCAAGCAAGGACACCTATAGCGCAACGTGAGCAAGATGTGTACAACCGTATGCTTACTGCTATGACTCCAGAACAAGAGCGTCAGAGGCTTGCTCTGGAGCAACGTATGGCCTCACAGGGAAGGCTAGGAGTCTCTACAGCGCAGTTTGGAGGTACTCCAGAGCAACTAGCAATGGCTAAAGCTCAGTCGGAAGCCCAGAACCAAGCCATGTTAAACGCCATGCAGTTTGCAGGACAAGAGCAGCAACGACAATCCCAGTTAGGCACTGGTATGCTCTCTGCTGGCTACGTGCCACAAGCTCAGTTGCTCAATGCGTTGCAACCCGGAATGACCACAGCAGAGCGTCAGAGACGAGCATTGTCGGAGCAAGCAGGAGCATACGGCGAAACGTACACTACAGGTCTTGAAGCACTGCTGCAAGCAAACCTAGGTCAAGCTAGTTTAGCTGGTGGTTTAGGCTCAGAAATAGCTAAAAGCTCTTTAAGCAGCTTGTTCACATAAGGAGAACACGTAATGGCTAAATTTTCACAGCAGTTCTTGGCTAACTTAGGTAGGCCACAAATGGCAGAAAGCTTGTTTGGCTTGGGTGCTGCTATTGGTGGTGTTCCGGGGCAGATGAAGCAGAAGCAAAAGAAGCAAGAGTTTAACCAGTTGATGCAGCAAGGGCAGCAAGCAATGGCTTCTAAGGACCCTGCTGCTTTGTCTTCTATTGCTCAACAATTGGCGGCTGCTGGCTACCAGAAAGAAGCACAGGAGTATTCACAAGCTGCTGCTACTGCTAGAGAACAACAAGACGCACTAGGGCGTTTTGATCGAGTTACAGACATAAGTTCAGGTGGTATTACGGCTGCTCAACAAGGCAATGTTGAAAGCTTAGAGGCTGCTAAGACAGGACTCATGGCAGAACTTGCTGCTGCTGGAACCTTGGAACAAAAGAAAGCCATAAGACAAGAACTTCGAAATCTTGATTCGCTTATGCCCGGAGCAAAAAAGCTTGAAATAGGGAATAAAGCCAGAAAGCTTGTAAACATTAATATGGCTCTACAAAACTCAGATTTAACTGGGACTGAAAAATTAGCTTTGGAACAGCAACAAAAGGAGTTGCAGCTAGACCCCGAAGCTATGGAGCAGTTTCAACAGTACCAATTAAATACTTGGAGGTTTCAGCAAGAAGGAGAGAAGATAAAAGAGGAGCAGTGGCTAGATACAAACAGAGGAGCTATTTTAGAAGCAGTCCAAAGCGGAGACACAAAAGCTTTAAACAGTGTTATTGAAGGTGCTGGTGAGTACGCAGAAGCAGCTCAAAAGTTTGCTAATTCTTCTTTAAGAAGTGCTGAAACAATGGCTCAGTTTGAAGAAAATAGTATAGAAAGAAAAATGGCTCCTAGTGTGGACTACTACTCAGAACAGGTTGATAATCTTCCTGAAGAAATAGGTCAAAATTTAAAGACTACTTTAGCTGCTTATAAAGCAGTATCTGAGAAAGGCTGGGACGGTAAGCAGTGGACTGCTGGATTGAGAACAAGAGCAAAGCAATTAGAACGTGAGCTTAAAGGACAACTTAGCGCCATAAATAGTCAAATAGCTACTTCAGAATTTTTTGATGCAAAACGTGAAGAGAGGGATACAAAAGAAAAAATTAAAAAACTAGAGCTAAAACTAGATGCGCCTATGAGTTCTAAGTATATGATAGAAGGGCGGCGTCATGTCAACTCTTTCTTTAAACAAGAAGATAGGACCGATGAGCTTGCATTACAATACGCTACAGAATACTATGAGAGTGACCGTAAAGGGTGGCTACAAGAGCTTGCTTCTTTAACAGGAGAAGAACCAGTTGAAGAGGACGAAGAAGAAGAAAAGTACGAAGATTGGCAACTTGAAGTTATTAAAAAAGCAATGGATGCGAATCCAAACAGAAGTAAGAAAGAAGTTATTAACGCTTTAAACAAACGTGGTGACTTATCTTCTGAAGCAAAAACTTCTGGACCTACCGAAAGAGAAGAACGCATGAAAGCTTTAGGGCCTCGTGACGAACGTATGGACGCTATTGGTACAGGTTTTGTTGCACGTACAAATGCTTTAGGGCCTAGAGAAGAACGTATGAAATCTTTAGGGCCTAGGGAAGAACGCATGGTTTCTTTGTTTAACTGAGGAATGTAAATGAGTGAGTACTCAAATTTATTCGATGATGTTTCTTCTTCTTCTGGAGAATATGGTGACTTATTTGCAGAAGAAGACACAGAGTACAATGTCTTCAGATCTGCAACAGTAGACTTCCTTGAGTCTGCTATTGGTGCTGGTGACGAGCTTGACGCAACAGTTCGTTTGCTTTCTGGAGAAGCTGCTGGGTGGAATGAGGCTATAGAACAGTCTCGTGCAGAGCTACGTGCGTTTGAAGAAGAAAACCCTACTGCGTCTACAGCTCTTAGTGTGGCAGGCTTTGGTGCAGGTTTGTTTATCCCCGGTGCCGGTGTTGCTAAAATTACACAAGCTGGTACAAAGCTTGACAGGGCGTTAAAGGTAGGTGGCTTAGGTGCTGCTGAAGGTGCGGCATACGGTTTCTTAAGTGGCGAAGGGGAAGGTAGGCTAACAGAAGCAGGCATTGGTGCTGTAGCTGGTGGTGCTTTAGGTGGACTTGCTGGCGGCTTCTTAACTAAAAATCTTGATGAAGTAAAAGAAGCTACACGTAAGCTTGACGCCCAGTCCGCTAGAGGAGGCGGAAGCCACATAGGCGGAGACGAGGGTTTTGTAAACGTAGGCAAAGCTAAAGAATCTTCACGCACTGGTATTGATTATGACACTAGCACAGCTTCTCGTAAAGTTAGGGACATTAAAGAAGATGCCTTTGTAGTTGGGAGACCAACTGGAGAAAGCGGGGTAGTAGGCACTGTATTTTTAAGTACTAAAGACTGGTTTGTTACAAACGTAGGCGCAAGGGCAGCAAAGCTTGCTGAAGATTCTGAGATAATGATTCGTCACGACCAGAGAGAAATCGATGAAGTCTTTGATACTTCTTTTTTAAACGCTTCTGAAATACTTGATAACAACAAAATGTTAAAGTCTCTGTCTTTACGGATGAACAGTGCTATAAAAGAAGACCGTAGAGTATCTTGGCAGGACTTTTCTAAAGCAGCAAGAACCCCTGAAGAAAAACAAATGGTCAAACAGCTTGAGGAACAAGTTAAAACTCTTCAAGGTTTAGACTTTGTTAAACAAGGCGACGTAGACTACTTCCCTACAAAAGCTTTAGAAAAAATACCCACAAAGGTAGGAAACCCTGACTCTTACGACAACCCTATTAAAGCATTAAAAGAGTACGCTGAAGACATATCATCAGCAAGGGCTTTGGCTTCTCGTTTTAATATAGAGCTTAAAGAATTAAGCCCTCCCCGTGAAGGACAAAGCAGATTAAATGTTGTTATCGAAGCTATTGAAAAAGAAGCAAAGGGACAGGGCGCTTCTGAAGAAGTGGCAGCTAACCTAGCTAACGGACTAAGGTCGCAGTTAGTTGCTTCCAAACAAGGAGGTAATACAGTAGGTGCTTTAGCTAGACGAACCACTTCGGCTGCTCTCTTAGCTAACCCAATGAACGCTGTCCTAAACTTAGCTGAGGGCGTGACTGCCCCTATTTACCAGAATGGTGTCGCTGCTTGGGCTAAGACACTTCCTAAAGCTGTGTTAGCAACGCTCAATGAAAACTTTGGGGTTAGGAATAAAGGTTGGGTTTCTAATAAAGAATTAGGGTTAGATAAAGACTTCATGGGAGAAATAGCTAACGCTGGTAAAAAAGCCATGAACGACTCTGCTGAGTCTGCCAATTGGACTAAACTTAATGATAAGTTTGTTCGCGGTACAGACTACCTCAGTAAAAAACTATATAAGTTTTCTGGTGTCCAGACTGTCAACAGGATGGGCCAAGAAATCTTAAGCAACTCTGCTGTCCAACGTGGTATTGATCTTGCTAAAGACGGTTCTGAAAAAGCAATGGTTAAACTACGGAAGCACGACGGTATGCGTGGTTTAACAGATGCTGAATTTAAAGCTACAGTAAGTGCCTTGAAAGACAAGGACTTGAGTGACCCTTGGGTTATTAACTTTGCTGGCTCTGCGATGAACAAGTGGCAACCTGTTAGCGCAAGTACAATGCCAAAGGCTTTCCACGACAACCCTAACGGACGTATGGCGTACAGCATGTTGTCCTACATGAACAAGCAAATGAACAGCTTACGTAATGACGTTGGCCAAAACATACTCAAAGCTAAAGACAGAGGTTTAAACACTAAAGAAGGAGCAGCAGCAGCTAAAGAAGCTATGCTCAACTCTGCTAAGTACGTAGGTATCTTTGGTGTTGCTGCCGGTGTCTGGGACGACTTCAGAAAAACTCTTGACTTGTCTAATGATAAAACTCTTGAAGACTTAATGACTCCTGAAGGCATAAGCTCATCCATGATGAATCAACTAGCATCTAACATGAGTAGCGGTGTTGTCAACATTAGAGCAGAGGAGTACGGAGGGAAACCTGTTGAGCCTATACCTGCCCCTATAGCTGCTGGTTTTAGGTTAGGTAGTGGGTTGTTTACAGCAGGAGAAAGGGCCATAACAGGTGAGCCTGAGCCTCTTACTCCGTTGTTACGTGGGGTTCAAACTTACGCTCCCGGTGCTGCCAACGTAGATAGAGTTCTACGTATGACAACAGGGGAACGCTTGTTTGAAAAGTTAGGTTTATTGGAAGACTAAATCTCGCAACTGTTGCCAACACAGGCCAACTGCTGCGACCCTTCGGTCATGTCAGAATCCTCTGAGATGTTCCAGTCGATAGCCTTGGGAAAAGCCTTGTTGACTAACGATTGGTACGTCTCTAGGTCCACTGGCTCATAGGGTGCCTGCTGGTACGTATGTTCTGAGTAAGGTAGAAAGCTTATGCCGCTAACCTTGTCGAACTTGTTGTACAACCACTGCCCCACCTCTAGGAACTCATCGTCCCTGTAGTAGCAAGTCATGGACGGCTTGTGTTCACACCAGTAGTCCTGATACATCTCCCACAGATCAAGCTGCTCCATAGCACCCATGTCCGTAGCCACCACAGCCTTCTTAGGAGACTTAATGAGGAACGAGAAGACCTTAGTAGTAGAAGAAGTCACGTCTAGTTCCACAGGGACTCCTGCGGCCTCTAGGACAGCACACAAGGGGTCTCGTGCGTCTGCTCTTACTCGTCTAATGTATTGCTCAGCATATCTAGGGTGGATGCCAGACGCGCTGTCAACCAACTGAGATACAGTACCGGAAGGCTTAACAGCAGTAATGGCAGTGCTAACATTGATGCCAAGGCGTTTAGCCCAAACACGGTTAGTTTCAATAGCTTCCTCTTTAAGCTGCGTGAGCCAGTACTGTAGATCTGCACGATTCTTCCTCCCTGACATAACTGGATGGTCCATGATGCCGGTTAGTGACACCCCTAGTAACGCTTCTTCTTCTGTGTTGTCCTTCCAGATCTTACGCAAGTACCTGAAGTCAGTCAGGGTTGCCTGTAGTGTACCTAAGATAGCAGCAGCGCGTACCTTAAGTCTCAGGCTTTCCAAGGTGTCATTGGCCCTAACCACTACTTCCGACAAGTTACAGAACTGGTAAGGTCTCAGGATAATCTCTGAGCATGGGTTAGTCCCGAAGTCAAAGGTAGCGTCCCTGCGTCCATTCTTTTCAGCCTGACGCTGACTAGCGACACGACTAAAGACACCTCGTTCTCCTGAGCGTGACTCGTACAGAGACTTCCACTCGTTCAAGAAGGCTTCAAAGTCAGGCTTCTCTGTGTAGCAGGCGGAGTTGTTAGCCAAGCCACGCTGAGGATTATCTACCCACCACTGTCCTGACTTGCTTCGACGTATCCTATCGTCAGTGAGGTTACTAAGACTGATGAGAGCACTTCTTCTAACTCCTCCGACAACGACGATCTGTGCAATTTTACAGCATAAATCGTGGCACTCAATGGAGCTAAGTCTTCGACCTCTAGCGGCTCTGAAAATATCAACCGTGAACTGAAACAGATCAACAAGAGGTTCTGGACCAGACGCTCGACCTCCGAAAGTCTTAAGGGCTGCCCCCGCAGCTCTAACTCCAGACACGTCCCACTTTGGAACTTGACCGCTAAAGAGCATTGCGATAAGTTCTCGGTATGCCTTAGCCCATCCAATTTTGCTGTCAGCGACGTGTATAACGGTATCTGTATCATGGAACTCCTCAGCTACTTCAGGTAGCTTACTGATGTACTGACGTTCGACACTGAAGCCCACCCCAGTTCCACACATAAGGATGTACATCATTTCGTCGAAGGCTTTAGGGTGGTCGATAGGTAGATAGGAGCAGTTAAACCCAGCTACATTGTCTCTGTCCAAGGCTTCCCCGGCAGTCATAAGCGCCCTCATGCTGGGCATCACGCCTAAGTCATGCACAGGAACGTAAAGCTCCAAGGCTTCCTTCTCCGTGAGTTTACCCTTTGAAACCCAGAAGTCCAAGTAACGGTTCACGGTTTCTACCCATGTCTCCCGTCGTTGTTCCTCTGGTATGTACCGAGCGTACCGGGACTTGTGTATGTACTGTTGATATGCGTCCATCATAATTCGTATTCTCCTCCAGTTAATAGCGACAGTTTTAGCTGGTCCAGTAAGAAAGCTAGTTCGTACGTGTCCATGTTAGTTGAAACCATGATGTACTCTTCGGACTTAATGATGCAAAAGGCGTCATCGTAGTTCTCTAAGTCTTCATTGTCCATTATGAGTTTAAACACTTGGGGTACGCTAATCCTGTCTGTGTCCTGCTTGTTTCCTCCGAAAGCCCCTTGTATCACTTTCATTCCAGTGCCTCCTGTTCCTTGACCATCTTAGTTAAGTACCACTGAGCCTTCCGTAAGTCCTGTAGGCCATTCTTGTATCGCCACCTGTGTAAATATTTTATCACGTTGCCTTCGCAGTACTCAATTATTCCTTCTCCTAGCTGCTGCTTAATATAATCAATGGCCTCTGTACCGCCTTGGTTGTAGTGCTTTGGTTTACTAACTGCGTCCCATTCTTCGGGTGTCGCTAGGTCAATACTCATCTTCGTCCTCCTCTTCACTTGCTAACTCCTCGGCAAAGTACTCCAGTCTGTTTATCAGTTTGTCCTCGAACCTGTCCAGAAGCTCCTCAGAGGTTATCTCCAGTGTTTCCAAAAAGTCTTCAGGATCGTAGGTCCTCAGCAGACGTTCCTTAATTTCTTCCATTGTTAGAGACATCTTCTATCAACTCCTCTAGTGTATCTAATGTGTACCACGGAAACCCTTCTTTCTCACACCATTCAGACATTGTCATCTTAGCACCCTTTCTTACTTTCTTGTTTGGACCCATGAGTACAAACACAAGTCTCTGGTAGCTCTCTAGGCTGTCCCTGACTGCTTTGTACTTCTGAGTGTCCCCTTCCCTGAAGAACCCCTTACACTCCACCAGCGTGTCACTAGCCATGTGTACAAAGTCTGGCTTGTAGTTACGATGGATGGTGTAAGGGACCATATAAGGCTCGTACTCGAAGCCCTCCAGTACCTTTGCAGTCTCTTCCTCAAAGACACTACGAAACTTCGATTTCTTGGACCTTCGGCTCATTGAATACCTCTACTAAATAACGTGGACCTGATGAATATGCGAACCCTCTTACGGCAGGCCAGCACTGTTTTTTGTAAGAGCAGTAGGAGCATCCGATAGCGAGTTTCTGGTTGCCACTTTTTCCATCTGCGATAGGCTTGTAGCATACTTCGGGTGGTTCCTCCTGCTCCACTAGCTTTTTTATGCGTTCGATCCTTTCTTCTATATCATAAGATATTAGGTCGTACACAGGAGCTTGTGTGTCCTCTGAGTCGTACAGAAGGTACGTCAGGTGTCCATTCTGTTTGTCCATTGCCAGCCAGCCAAACTTGGTTTCACCTTCTGAGTGAGCGTAGCCCTTGATCTGCCCTATGTACCCAAAAGGGTCGTCGTAAGCCAGAGTCCCTTCCTTGAACTTCTTAAAACCGAAGGTGGAAGTAGACTTCACGTCAGTCACAATCCCGTCGATCCTACAGTCCATAGACCCCTTGATGCCATTGACCTCACACTTCTTCTGCTCATCTGTCACCTTGTGACCAGCAGCTCTTGTGAGGAACAGTAGCAGTTCTTCAATGATATGACCGTAGAGGAACTTGACGTACGTATTAGGAGTCAAGTCTTCCCCTTTGTCCACGTCGTTGTACACATTCCACAGGAAACGCTCATCGCGCCCAATGTTAGACATACGCAGCTTACGTGAGTCGTCTCGGACCTCTGTGAACTCCTTACGCATAAGGTCCTTCACGTTCTCACCGAACAGCTCGATGCAACTCTCGATGTCTACTCCTTCGGCTACTTCTTTGGTAGACACTAGGCTGTAGATGTCGCTCACTAGGTTGTACGTGTTTTTCATTTGTATTCTTCCGCTGTACTAGAGACGACAACTCTGGCCTGCTCCGGTGTGCATTTGAACCACTCTCCTCTGCGTTCGTAGAGCTTTTGTAGCTCTGTGTGCGCCTGTGATTCTGCCTGACGACGATCGTTTACGTCATACCTATATTGTAACACATAATCTCTAAAAGGAGAAGAAGTTTGGTAGTTGTTTAAGCGGTCCTCAGCGTCAATAGCCATACCTATCTTTACCCAGTCAGGGAAGTTAGGGTTGGTAATGGCGTACACTTGACCCTCGACACTGCTTTCGTACTTCTCTAGGCTACTGAAGGCTGCTTGTTCAAAGTTCTTGTATCGTCCCGGCTTGTGCAAAGGGTGGTCTTTCCTAATGTACTTCCCGTTTACGTACATTTGTTTTTTATTATGCACCAAAGATCTTTGTCTTACTTTTTCGGGATTGTCCTTATAGTACTTCCCGTCTACTTTTGCATAAATCATTCGTACTTCTCCTTAGTGGGTATCCGCCCATGTTGTTCCGACTTTGTACTCTCCGTCCAACGGACATCTGAGATTAAACTCCAGACCCGCCGCCTTGAGACACTCGACTGCGAGCCAACCGAACTTCTCTGCGTCTTTCTCTGCAACTTCCGACTGGACTTCATCATGTATATTCCCTATAATTTTGTAGTCTAAATTCCATAGCTTCGCGTAGTCGTCCAGAATCACCAGTGCTTTCTTCATTACGATAGCCCCTGCTGCTTGCAACAACGTGTTCAAAGCGGAATGTTCAGATCTGACTTGGAGTCTTCTACCGTCAAGTCCAGTGAGGTAACCTCTTGAAGACGCATTTGATACTCTGTCTTTAAGAGCTGCGAATGATGGTAGATTATTAAGGAAAGATTCTCTAAGTTTCTTGCCAGTTGTTCTACCTCCTCCAGCCACAGACCCAAGTTTTTCATCTCCTGCTCCGTATAAGAGGGCATAAATAAAAGTTTTAGCCTGATTTCTTGATTCAAGTCCTGCAAGTCGTTGGTTAGCAGTGTGGATATCTCCGTTAATGATTTCATTGGTGTAGTCCTCATCTTTCATGTAATGAGCCAGCATACGCAACTCAAGACCACTAGCGTCAAAGCCGACTAACTTCTTACCTTCTGGCACAGTCCAGCAGGAACGACACTCGTGTCCGTACGGGCTGTGACTTGCGGGAACCTGAGCCATGTTAGGCGACTGATGCGTCATACGTCCTGTGACTGCACCGTTGCTAATGACACGTCCGTGGACCCTGCCGTCTTCCTTCACGTGTTCTAGCCACGAGTTAACCTGCGCGTATCTTTTTTGTAGCATCAGGTACTCACTGACGACTTTGGCTTCCGGAAGATCGATGGTCTCTAGGACTGCCTCATCGACTATTGGGTTGCCTTTCTCCGTGACTTTGTCGAAGCGAACCCCAAGGCTCGAAAGCCTCTTCGCAATTTGCTGCCGAGAACCCACGTTAAAAACTTCAACCTTGTCCTTAAGCTGCTTCCCCGTTTTCTCTGACCAACGCTCGTGGACAATCGGGGGAAACTTCTGCTGTAAGTCTTCTTCGATTTCATTCATTCTCTCCTTAAATGTTGCACATAGGTCTCTTGCTAAAGGCTGGTCTAAGGTCCACCCGTTTATCTCCTGCTGCTGAACTGAGGCTTGTACTTTATGCTCTAATTCTATGCAATTAGGGGAAAAGCAAGTCATTTCTTGCATTAACTTCTGATGCACTGCTTCTGTTACTTCAACGTCTCGGATGCAGTAGTCGATCATCTCTTGTGACAACTGGGACCAGTCCGTATGGTCTCCTTTTGGGAAGC
>JGI20154J14316_10004308_pt1 | contig 10964 bp, 7 predicted proteins | sample COG_04_FD_14316 | JGI IMG/M metagenome (IMG submission 14316) | reverse complement strand
GCTTTTAGATCCAGCAGCTTGTTCACTTCCTGAGTGGGTCGCAAAATCACCGCGGCGCTGGAAACCACCACAGCGCAGACCACACAGAGTGCCAGTGCTACACCAAATGTCTTAGAAATACTGTCATTACCCACGAGCCAGTCTCCTTTTAATATTGCCCTGCACAACCCAGTGGTCGAACAGCGGCGCAAATAGATTGGCAAATAGAATCGCCAGCATCATGCCCTCTGGGAATGCGGGGTTAACCACACGAATCAGAATCACCATCACACCGATCAAAATGCCGTACCAGAACTTGCCTGTATTAGTCATGGCCGCAGACACAGGGTCTGTGGCCATAAAGATGGCACCAAAGGCAAAGCCACCAATCACCCAGTGCCAGTAGAATGGCATGGCAAACATGGGGTTGGTTGAATCAATATTATTAAACAGTATGGACAGAGCCGCAGAACCTATAAGTACACCGGTAATAATTCGCCAAGAGGCAATACGCATCACCAGCAGCAACACCGCACCCATCAGAATAGCCAGTGTAGAAGTCTCACCTATAGAGCCCTGAATAGTGCCGATAAAGGCCTGCATCCAGGTAACGCCCTGCTGCAGAGCAACCATACCCTCGGCGGCAGCTACAGAGAGCATGGTAGCGCCAGTGTAGCCGTCCACTGCAGACCAGACTGCGTCGCCAGACATATAGGCCGGGTAAGCAAAGTACAGAAATGCGCGACCGGTTAATGCTGGGTTAAGGAAGTTTTTGCCAGTACCGCCAAATACTTCTTTACCAATCACAATACCAAAGCTGATACCCACAGCCACCATCCACAGTGGCAGATCCGGAGGACAGCACAGAGCAAACAGAATCGAGGTGACAAAGAAGCCTTCGTTCACTTCATGGCCGCGCACCGAGGCAAACAGCACCTCCCAAAAACCGCCCACGATAAAAGTAGTCATATAAATGGGCAGGAAGTAAGCAGCGCCGTGGATCATATTGTCCCACAGGCTAGTGGCATCATAGCCAGCCAGCAGGCCAATAAAGACNCCGCGCAGACCCTCCTGGGACACCATGCCCATATCCGCCATAATGGTATTGGCCTGAAACCCTATGTTCCACATACCGAAGAACATAGTGGGGAAAGTTGCCAGCCATACAGTGATCATCACACGCTTAAGATCAATGCCATCGCGAACATGGGAGCTGTTCTTGGTAATGTCCGACGGCTTGTAAAGCGCAGTGTCGACTGCTTCGAAAAGTGCATACCACTTTTCCCATTTGCCGCCCTTGTGGAACTTTGGCTCTAATTTATCGAGAAGATTACGCATCATGGGCTTAACCCTCCTTTTCAATTCTAGTTAGGTTGTCGCGCAGAATGCCGCCGTACTCATGCTTGCCTACACAGACATAGGTGTAGAGGCCGACATCTTCTTCGTCCAACTCCAGACAGCCCAGCTTTTGGGCCATTTCTGTATCGCCGACAATCAGCGAGCGCAGCAGCTGCACAGGCAACAGATCTAGCGCAGTCACATCTTCATAGCCACCCACAGGCACCATGGCCCGTTCGCTGCCATTGGTGCTGGAGGTCATATTAAATAGTTTNTTGCTCAGCGATGAGGCAAAGATGGGCAGTGCAGAATGCTTGTTCACACCAGCGCGCAGATAGTGCAGAAACTCACGTTCGCGGCCTTCGCGAATCACCGAGACCTGATTGTGGTAGCGGCCCAAAAAGGCAAAGGCACCGGTAGCCTTGCGGCCCGCAAGCACAGAACCAGAGATGATACGGTTTTCATCATTGGCCAGTTCACCAATCACTAACTGGTTGAGGTTAGCGCCGAGCTGAGTACTAAGCAGTCTTGGCTGGGTAACCTGAGGGCCGCCAAGGGCAACCACGCGGGCGGTATCCAGCTTGCCAGTGGTAAACAGGGCGCCAGTGGCAATCACATCCTGATAGCCAATCGACCAGACTGTTTTGTCTGCACTGACCGGATCGACAAAATGGATATGGGTGCCGGGCAAACCAGCCGGGTGAGGACCACTGAAACTGATATCGCGAACGCCATCAATCTGTTCCCCGGAAACTGCTGAGTCTGGTGCGACACAGACATTGACCGGGCCATCAGTCAAATGGGCCAATACTTTAAGACCATTGGCGAAGTCTTCGCTGCGCTGGGCAATAATCACCGCTGGGTCAGCGGCCAGTGGATTAGTATCCATGGCAGTCACAAAGATCGAGGCCGGGCTGGAGTCAATCGCCGGAACCTTTGAATAGGGTCTGGTGCGCAGGGCAACCCACTGTCCAGAGTTAACCAGATTATCAACCACCTCTGCACGATCCAGATCAGATAATTTGGCAGCCTTATAAGACTTAAACTTCTCTGCCTTGTCACCATCGACATCGATAACCAGCGACTGAAACAGGCGTCGCTCGCCACGGTTAATGGCGACCACCTTGCCCGCCGCTGGCGCAGTAAATACAACACCTTGATTCTTCTTATCCGAAAATAGTATCTGACCCCGAGTGACGCGATCACCTTCGCGCACCGCCATAGTGGGCTTCATGCCNGGATAATCGGACCCGATTACCGCCACCTGACTTATCTTGGGGCCATCTTGGACAATCTGCTCCGGCGCACCGGCAATAGGCAGATCTAATCCTCGACGAACTTTGATCATATGGAAATACCACTAGTCTAATTTAAATTCTGGCTGCAATACCAAGCTCTTGCGGCCCATCAAATAGCCGCCTCTCAAACTCAACTTTAAGCTCGAGAACTGTGCAAATTACGTTGTAGTCCGCCCAATGAGTAACCTCTGAAAAATAGTTAAAATTGGCCGATTTAGATTGCGCGGGATTATAAAGGTCTGGGCGTCGTGATACCAGTGCTGCAGCACTTTTAAAGCCAATCTGAAGGTTTTTTTGTTATTAAATAGGAAATGCTTGCGCAAACCTGCGCTGGCGCCATTATTTACCAGCTATTGCGGCACTCACGCAGGGCCAAAAACACCTCTGTCGGACTCGCCGTCGACTGTAATTGAGCAAAGTTTTCGATCACCTCGGGGCTATCTGTGCGGAAAAAGGTATTAATCTGCCTCTCCTCTCCCAGATTGGTAATCAAAGCCTCATTGGGGTCCTGAGATTCCACCTGCTGTAGCAACTCCGCCGCCAGGGTATTACCCGGCTCTCGATCCAGGGTAAAACGCAGGTTGTTAACAATGTAATCATGTCCAGGATAAAGCAGTGTTTCGTCAGGCAATGCATCCACCTGACTAAACACGGTGTTGGCGAGAATATCTGGGTCGCCCCCATAGTGGCAGTGCCCCACCCCAGCATTAAAAATAGTATCGCCACTGAACAGCGCCGGGACCTCAGTTTTGGATAGCAGACAGATATGGCTCATGGTATGCCCTGGCGTATCCAGCACCTCCAGCTCAACCGAGCTGCCAATCTTAACCACAGCTCCCGCCTGCAGCCCCCTGTCCATACCTGCAATCTTATCCCGGGCATTGGCATGAGCCAGCACCGTTGCACCAGTGGCGGCAACCATTGCCTGATTGCCGTCAATATGGTCAAAGTGCTCATGAGTATTGAGAATCTGAGTGATCTTCCAGCCCAGCGCCTCAGCCCGCTGCAACACCAGCTGGTGATCAAAAGGGTCTATGGCCAAAGCTTCCAGCGTATCTGGACAGGCCACCAGATAGTGGAAATTGCGTAACGGATTATCTGTCCAGATCTGCTCTACCAGCATGGTTTTAGCCTTCTAATGTTTTAACCTTCGAGAGGATAGCTGGGCCAGACCACGCCAGCAAATTTTTCAAGACAGCGCACGACCTGACAGCTGTAGCCAAACTCATTGTCATACCAGCAGTACAGCACACAGCTATTACCATCGACAATGGTTGCCTGAGAATCCAGCACACAGGCCTGACGTGAGCCAACAAAGTCTGTAGACACCGCCTCGGTGGACACGGTATAGCCAATTTGCTGCTGCAAACTGGAGTGCAGGGCTTTTTGTCGCAGAAACTCATTGAGCTCGCCCACATTGGTCTCTCTACCCAGTTGCAGATTAAGAATAGCCATGGACACATTGGGCGTAGGCACCCTGATAGCATTGCCAGTTAACTTGCCCCTGAGCTCAGGAATAGCCTTGGCCACCGCCTTGGCTGCCCCTGTTGACGTCAGTACCATATTCAGCGCTGCACTGCGTCCCCGACGATCACCCTTATGGTGGTTATCAATCAGATTTTGGTCATTGGTATAGGCGTGAACAGTCTCTACATGGCCATTATTAATACCGTACTCATCAAGCAGGCACTTTAATACAGGCACAATAGCATTGGTGGTGCAGGACGCCGCCGAGATAATGCTGCGCTCCGGAGTAATTTCATGGTGATTGATACCGTAGACAATATTGGGAATATCATCCCCCGCCGGCGCCGTTAACAGCACCTTGGAAGCCCCGGGCCGCAGGTGGCCGCCAAGACCTGCATTGTCTTTCCACACACCGGTATTGTCGACAATCAGGGCATTGTTAATGCCGTATTCAGTGTAGTCTATCTCTTCTGGACTGTTGGCGTAGATCACCTTGATCGGATTGCCATTGACCACCAGAGTATTACTTTCGCTAAGCACCCGGATGGTACCTTTAAATGATCCGTGCACAGAATCTCTGCGCAGCAGTGCCGCTCGTTTTTCCAGGTCATTGTCCAGCTTGCTCTTGCGAATAACAATTGCTCGCAGACGCAATACATCGCCACCGCCCGCCTTGTCGATCAGAATTCTCGCTACCAGCCGACCTATGCGCCCAAAACCATAGAGCACCACATCCTGGGGCTCAGGCAGTGGCTTTATATCTGAGCCTACAATCTCCGCCAACTCATCCTGAACAAAGTCATCGACCGAGCGACCATTGCCGCCCCTCTGGTATTTGACCACCATTTTTCCCAGATCTAAATGAGCTGGGCCGAGCTGCAGTTTTGCTACAGCGTCCAGCATCGGCGCGGTATCAAACTCACTGAGCTCATTCATCTCCACCTGACGCACAAAGCGGTGAGCCTTCATCAAGTCAGTAACAGACTTGTTAACCATATTGTTGCCATACATATAGGTGCTGACATTGCGCTCTCGATAGAGCTTGCCAATCACCGGGATCATGCCCTCAGCAAGCGCTTCCCGCTGCTTCCAATCTTTAAAAAAATCATCTGGTAAGGGTCTTTTTTGCTCAGTCATGCCTTGGGTCCTTTTGCACATTAGAGAGACTTGTCATTATCCGGCAGTCAGGAAGCCCAGACAATCAACAATTTATTTAATCACTATGATAGACAATATATCTACAATCAATACTCCTAGATAAGTAGAATAGTGGGCAAATTCGTTTTGTCCCATGGCCATTGGCGACACCCACAGACAGATAACCTATTATTTATGAGTATTATCCAGCAACGCCCCGCATCTAAGCCCGGTGACAAACAGCATTGGGGTGAGTTGCGTGCGGCCGGGCGCGCCCTGGCTGTGGCAGAGTCAGCTATTAACTTCGAGGGATTAACCCTGCTGATTACCGAGACTGCCCGACAGGCTGCAGAACAGACCCGTGCCCTGCAATTTTTTGCCGCCGAGCAACAGCTGCCAATCTTTACCTTCCCCGACTGGGAAACACTGCCCTATGATATTTTCTCCCCCCATCAGGATATTGTTTCCGCGCGCCTGCAAACTCTGGCTAGTCTGCCCACAGCCCAGCGTGGCATTATTGTGGTTCCGCTATCGACATTGATGCACCGCATTGCACCCACAGATTTTGTCGCCTCGCGCACCTTTAGCTACAATCTGGGCGAGGATTTAGACCGAGCCAAGCTTCAAGACCAGCTCAGCCGCGCCGGCTACAAGCGGGTAGATACAGTTTTTGAACATGGCGAATTCGCCTTTCGCGGCTCTATTATTGATATCTTCCCCATGGGTGAGAAGACTCCATTCCGCATAGATCTGCTCGACGATGAAATTGAATCCCTGCGCCTGTTTGACCCTGAGAGCCAGCGCACCAAAGAAACCGTTGATCAACTCATGCTGCTGCCTGCCCGGGAGTTTCCCCTGGATGCCGAAGCCATTAATCTGTTTCTCAATAACTGGCATGACCATTTTGATCATGACCCAAGCCTGTGCTCTATCTACACAGATATAAATGATGGCATAGCCCCCCAGGGCATTGAATATTATCTGCCGCTGTTCTTTAAGCAGACTGCGACATTGTTCGATTATCTGCCAGATCAGGTGCAGCTCTTTACTCAGGCTGGCATTGAAGAGGCGGCAGAGTATTTCTGGCAGGATATCAATAGTCGCTATGAAGAATACGCTGTTGACCCAGCACGACCTATTCTGCCACCTGGGGAAATCTTTATTCCTGTCGACAGTCTGTTTCAGTCGCTCAAGCAGCTGCCGAGAACCATAATTAGCCATGAACTGCTTGAAGAGCGAGNGGGACAGGCCAACCTGCAGCTGCATGCAGTGCCGGATGTGGCCGTTAATGCCAAGTTGGTTAATCCCCTGGCCAATCTGCAAGCCTTTATTGACCAGTGTCCGGCAGACACCCGCATTCTATTTTGCGCAGAATCACCAGGCCGCCGGGAAGTGCTCTCCGATCTGCTAAAAGCCATTGAGCTGACACCCCAGCCGGTCGACCACTGGCAGCAGTTTGTGGACGGCCAGGCCAGTTATGGCATTACTACCTATGCAATCGATCAGGGCGTCTACTGCCCCACACAAAAACTCTGCCTGATAACTGAGGGCGAGCTATTTGGTCAGCAGGTGATGCAGCGACGGCGCCGATCAAAGGCCTCAGAGTCACCAGACTATGTATTTAAAAATCTGGCAGAGCTCAAAGTTGGCTCTCCGGTGGTACATATAGAGCATGGAGTGGGCCGCTATCAGGGGCTGGTGACTCTGGAGGTTGACCGCTCGGTGCAGGAGTTTCTGATGCTTACCTATGCAGACGATGCCAAGCTCTATGTGCCGGTATCCTCTCTCCATTTGATCAGTCGCTTCGGTGGCGGTGATCAGGTGGCCGCGCCCCTCAATCGTCTAGGCACAGACAAATGGGATAAGGCCAAAGAGAAAGCCGCTAAACAGGTGCGCGATACCGCTGTCGAATTACTGGATATCTACTCCCGTCGCGCCGCGCGCAAAGGCTTTGCCTGCACTGAAAATGAAGAGGACTATCGCAAATTTAGCAGCGACTTCTCCTTTGAGGAAACCGCCGATCAGCAGGAGGCCATAGATGCAGTGCGCCGCGACCTGCTGAGCTCTCAGCCAATGGATCGCTTGGTATGCGGTGATGTGGGCTTTGGTAAAACCGAAGTAGCCATGCGCGCCGCCTTTACGGTGGTCTCCAGCGGCAAACAGGTGGTTATTCTGGTGCCCACCACATTGCTTGCCCACCAGCATCTGCAAAATTTTCAGGACCGCTTTGCCAGCTGGCCGGTCCGCATAGAAGAACTATCACGCTTTAAGACCAATAAAGAGCAGGAGGAGATAATTGCCGCCACCGAAGCAGGCAAGGTTGATATCCTTATTAGTACCCACAAACTGCTCCATGCACAGATAGACTTTAGCCAGCTGGGCCTGATGATTATTGATGAAGAGCATCGTTTTGGTGTGCGCCAGAAAGAGAAAATCAAGTCTCTGCGCAGCTCGGTGGATATTCTCACCATGACCGCCACCCCTATTCCACGCACATTGAATATGTCGATGCACAGCATCCGCGATCTCTCAATAATTGCCACGCCACCAGCCAAGCGTCTGTCGGTAAAAACCTTTGTGCGCAAACAGGAATCCAGGGTTACCCGGGAGGCCATACTACGAGAAATAATGCGCGGCGGTCAGGTGTACTTTCTGCACAATGATGTCAAAAGCATTCAGCGGGTCTCTAATGAGCTGGCAGAACTGGTGCCCGAGGCTCGTATCCGGATAGCCCACGGCCAGATGCGCGAGCGCCAGCTGGAGCAGGTGATGTCGGACTTTTATCACCAGCGCTTCAATGTGCTGGTATGCACCACCATTATCGAAAACGGTATTGATGTGCCCAGCGCCAATACCATATTGATCGAGCGAGCGGATAAATTTGGCCTTGCCCAACTGCATCAGCTGCGCGGCCGTGTGGGTCGATCCCATCACCAGGCCTATGCCTACCTAATGACCCCTCAGGATAAAAAACTGACCGCCGACGCCACCAAGCGACTGGAGGTTATCTCTGCTGCCGATCATCTGGGTTCTGGCTTCACGCTGGCCACCAATGACCTGGAGATTCGCGGCGCTGGAGAGCTGCTCGGCGAAGAGCAGAGCGGTCATATTCAGGCTATAGGCTTTACCCTCTATCTGGAAATGTTAGATCGAGCAGTCAATGCCATCCGCAATGGCGCCAAACCGGATCTGGATGCTGCCCTGCACCAGGGCGTTGAGGTCAATATGCATATACCGGCGCTGATACCCGATGACTATCTGCCCGATGTCAATATGCGCCTGACTCTCTACAAACGGCTGTCCAATTGCCAGACCAAAGAGCAACTTCACGAGCTACAGGTGGAAATGATCGACCGCTTTGGGCTGTTGCCGGAGCAGCTAAAGGCACTATTTCAGCTTGCCGAGCTGCGCCAGCTGGGCGAGCAACTGGGGCTTAAAAAGATCGAGGCAGGCCCCAATGGCGGAAGGGTACAATTCACCAAAAACACAGTGGTAGAGCCTATGACCATTGTCACCATGGTGCAGACCCACCCCAATATTTTCCGCTTGCAAAACAATGACCAACTGAGTTTCACTATGCCTATGGATAGTCCGGAAGAGCGCTTTGTCCAGGTTAATGAAATTCTGCAACAACTGCTTTCAGCGACCGCGGCCTAAGCCTATAACAGGGAACGATAATGACCCAGAGCAGCATCCAAACAGAGACTTTGCAAGCACTGAAGCACAGTAGATTAGTCTGCCTCAGCTGGGTTCTGGGCTTTGCTGTCTCAGTCGCAACAGTGGCTGAAGAAACCCCGGAGAACAACTCGCAACAGATTATTCCTCCAGATAACTGGTATCAGGTTGAAGTTATACTTTTTACCCAACAGGGAAATACCGGTACTGAAGCGCCTCCTCTGGACTACCAGCTAGCCTTTCCAGAAAACTGGCAAGTCCTCATAGACCCCCGCTTGACCCATAATGGATCCACTCCGCCAATCGCCGAGGGCGCTCTGTTAAGTGTGGGCAGATTTCAGGACCCGAAAACTGAGCCTCAACCCAGATTTATTCCCCGGGCACAGGTTGAGGACCCGGCTATCTCGCAGTTTCAGGGCCAGCGCGTCGAGGCAGATGCCATAACCCTTGCAGCACAGCGTCTTGCCGAAGCCCAGGCTCTGGATCAGCAGCTCGCTGATGGCAGCGCCTATCAACCCAGATACGAGCAGCCGCTGCTATTGCTTGACAGCGAATTTCGCGATCTTAACCAGAGTGCACTGGCGCTGGATCGTCGCGGCTATAATGTGGTGTTTCACAATGCCTGGCGCTTTGCCAGCCAGGGGGAAGAAAATGACCCATGGCTGCTGATAAAAGCCGGACAGCAACTTGACGACCGCCATCAGATTGAAGGNTCGCTGCGCTTTTACAGATCCCGCTTTGTGCACTTTCAAAGCAACCTGTGGCTGGCGCAGTTTAGCAATGACAGCACTCAGCTTATTGAGCTACCTGATCTGCCTACAGCAGCCCAGCCCGAACTACCCACAACCCAGCACAGCCAGGACTATTATTCCAACCTGGCCAGCCTGCAGCCGATGGATATTGACCGGTTTCAGGGCCTGGATATGGATAACCCGGCAAGCCTGGAAGATTTAGAGGGGTTCGAGAGGTTAGAGGGTTTGGCAGGAATCCATCCTCAGGCCAGCCAGCAACTACTTGAGCTAACAAATCAGCAATCAGCTAAACCCAAACAGTATCCAGTGACCGAGCTGTGGACATTAAAAAAGTCCATGCGCCTGGACGAAAACGAGGTCTACTATATAGATCACCCCAAGATGGGCATTATGCTGAGTATTAAAAGCTACGAACCCGTTCTGCTAAACCCACAGCCCCCTGCCGAGAGCGTCGACAGGATCGATGAAGAGATTGGCGACCTAACCTCAGAGTAGACTTGTTTTTGTTACCCTTCTGCAGGTGGCTCTTTGCTATCTTCAGGCAACTGCTGCACATAGATCAGTTGCTGAGTATCAAAACCCAGCACCTCTGCCCGAGCTAAAAATCGCGCCACAACCTGGTCTGAAACCTGCGGAGTGCGCGCCAGCAGCCACAGATAATCCGTGCTGTTGCCGGCCACAAAGGCGTATTGATAATCGGCATCCAGGTCAAAGATAATATAGGAGCCAAAAAATGGCCCAAAAAAAGACACTTTGAGATAGCCAACATCCTCGTTCTCTACAAAGTAGGCTCGTCCCTCCGCCTCGCTGCGCTCCCCCGTCTGCGCAGATCGACCACTATTGATCACTCTTATACCGCCATCATCACGGACAGAATAGTCTGCAGTGACCTGATGCAAACCGCGCTCAAAGGAGTGATCTAACCGGGCAATTTCATACCATCGCCCCAGATAGGACTCTAGCTTAAAATTATTAACAGGTTCTACACCCTCGGGTGCCCCCAGACATCCCCACAGGCTGAGAGACACAACAGCCACGGTAAGCAAACGCATAAGCCTTTCCTGAATAGCATTAAAAACTGACTCTCATTATACGCGGCAAAACTGTTCTCAGGGTCGCCATTGACCGGACAGTAAATATCTGCAGTCGCCACAGAGTGTCGGCTCTGACTCAAACTCAACCCGCCACAGGGCATCCAGCCAGAAAATTGCCAATGTGGCGAAAAAGCAGTGGATATTGATAAGGTCCTCCATGGCACTGATTAATATAAAGGCAGCCACTGACCCCAGCAACAGAATAGCCAGCACCAATAGCCTGG
>JGI20154J14316_10004297_pt1 | contig 10983 bp, 12 predicted proteins | sample COG_04_FD_14316 | JGI IMG/M metagenome (IMG submission 14316) | reverse complement strand
CATTTAACATCGGGAATGATTATTTTATTTGATTGATAATTATTTTTAGTATTTGATTGATAATTATTTTTAGTATTTGATACACATAAATATAATACAAATATTATTATAATAGTAATTATATAAATTAAATTAATGTTATTCATTATTATTTAAAAATAAAATAAATTTTAATTTAAATGAATAAAGATATATATTCAGGAATAAGTGGTGGATTATTATCAACTATAATATGTAATCCATTAGATGTAATAAGAACTCATAAACAATTAAATAAAAAATATACTTTATCATTTAAATTTTTATATAGAGGTTTAAATTTAAGTATTTTAACTATACCACCATTTTGGGGAATATATTTTCCTATATATAATAAATTAAAACAAAATAATATAGGTATATTATCTGGATATTTAGCATGTAATATTTCATCCACTATTTTATGTCCATTATTTTTTATTAGACAAAAATATCAAATAAATACACAATTTAATATTTTATATTTCTATAAACAGTTTGGAATAAAACCATTTTATAATGTATTAATACCAACATATTTATTAAATATGTCTTTTATTTTTCAAATGCCTATATATGAATATTTGAAAAAAAAAATAAATAATAATAATACATTTAATATTATATTAATTACAACAATATCAAAAACAATTGCAACAATTATAACATATCCACTTGATACAATCAGAACAATTAAAAGAGATAATAATCAATTAAAATTAATTAATATTATTAAACAATTAAATAATAATAAAATAAAATATTATTCAGGAATATTTTATTATTTATCACGAGGAATACCTACACATATAATAACATTTTGTACATATGAATATTTAAATAAATAAATAAAATAATTATATATAATAAATGAATGAACAAAATTTACAAAATGATTTACAACAATATAGAAATAATGTACAATATTTAGAAACTATATTATCAGGATTAGCATTAGTTCAAGATTATCTTAATTCTAATCAACCTGATTATCTTCCAAAAGCTATTCAACATTTTAGAACATTACAATCGGGAATAGATGCTCCATTTACTATGAATGGAATAACAAATGAAACTCAATTTAGACAAAGAGTAATAAATTTAACTAATATTTTACATAATAGGATAATTCATTTTGAAACATTAATTACACAAACAGAAAATCAGATGTTTCAAAATTTAAATTTAGAACTAGGAGGACAAATAACATTTCCACAACAATTATTTGGTAAAAAAAAAAATAAAATTATTTCATTACAAAAAAAAGTAATGCGGTTAAAACATAAAAAAGGTATTACATTAAAACAAGCATGGAATATTGTTAAAAAACAAGAAAACAAAAAATTAAAATTAATGTCATTAAAAAAATTAAGACACTTAGCTAATAAAAAAAATATATCAATAACTAAAAAAAATAGTAAAAAATTAGTAAATAAAAACACATTAATTAAAAGAATAAAAAAAAACAAATTTGGTGAAACATGTCAAGTTGAAGGATATAGAAAAAATATGGGTTCTAGAACATTATATGGATTACCAGTTCACATCATTGGACCTGGTGATGTATCAAATTATAAATTATTATTATCAAATTAAATTTAATTAAATTAAAAAAAAATAATATAATAATAATAAATGGCGTCTTATGGTTTATTAGATAATAAGTATTTAAATAAATTAAATGTTAATAAATTAAATGTTAATAAATTAAAAGTTAATGAATTAAAAAATAATACAGAAAATAATACAGAAAATAATACAGAAGATAATACAGAAGATACTACTTCGTTAATTCATTATACAGTGATTGGAAATAGTTCTAAATTTGTTAAATATTTAAAAGAAGAAGAACATTTAATATATTATGAAATAATATTAAATTTTGATGATTTATCTCATATAGCACCAACTGTTATAAACAGTAAACATGGGCATTTTTATGATATATTTGAGACAAAACAATTATTTATGAAAATAATTAATGGTTTTAAAATACATGGTAGAAATTTCAATTTAGATTCAATAGCAAATGAAAATTTACCTACAACAACTGATAATAAATCAAATGATGGTAGTAAATATAATATGGCATTTATTTATATTAATGAAAAATATGAAAAAATATTGTTACCATGTTCAATATATCATATTGATTTATTTGATAGTGATACAGTTAAAATGATATTTTATGTAAATGATAATGGTATAATAAAAAACAATCAATCATCACATGGTTCTTATAATTCAAAAGACCCTCATTATCATACATTTCCTGCATATAAAATATCAAATACAGATGGAAGCAAACAATATAAAATAGATATTCCAAGAGAAAATATAATGATGTTAAATTGGTCTGTTAATATATATTTATGGTTTCCTGGAATGTTTGCTTTAATTGGTGCAGCAGTAGCTATAGCTGCAGAAACTGCTGCAGCAGTAGCTACAACTGTGGCCGTGGCAGTCGTTACTGTCGCAGAGACTGCTGCAGTTGTAGGTACTGCTGTAGTATCAACTGTAGCAGAAGTAACTATAGCTGCGGCATCAACAGCAGCCGAAATAGCCGCAGCTACAGCAGACGCTATAGGAACAGCTCTTATAAGTGGAGGTGAAGCATTAGAAAGTGCACTTCCTGGACTTATAAGTCAAGCAGTTGAGACTGCTGCGGCTCAAGCAGGTTCTGCTGTTAGTGCAATCGTTTCTCAAACAGTTGATGCTGTTGCGGGACCTTTAATTGGAACAATGATTGATACAATAACTGAAGTTGGAGTTGATGGAGCAATAAATCTTGCCGTAGATGGACTAAGTACAGCAATTGAGAATATTGCTGAAGATGGTATAGTAGATTTTGTAGAAAGTATGACTGAACAAATTGCACAAAACGTTGTAAAAGAGGTAGCAGAAGAAGCAATTAAAAAAGCAATTAAAAAAACGATTACTAAATTAGGTACAGAGTATCTTAAAAAATTAGTTCAAAGTGAAGCAGCTGATATAAATCCAACCTTGGGAAGTTTAGTTGATATTTTAAATTCAGGAACATCAACTGATCTGAATGATTGGCTTGTTAGAGGCCAGGATATTAGAGATATAGTAACAGCGGCATCCACAAAATTAGAAACAACCAATAATAATAATATAGCAAATGGAAATTCTCCTGTATTAACAGAAGCTCATCATTATGTATTTGCACATACATATAATACACCCACTCCTACTTTAGATACATTAACTGGATTAAATAGAGATGTAACTTTATTAAAAGGATTTAACACAGATTCCTGGAGTTTTATAAAAGTTCCTGATGATCCATATTTATGGGAGATTATGACATATGCAAAAAATTACGCCAAAACACCTGCAGTTTTGGAGAAATTATATTTACATAATTCTGATTCTGTAAACGAACCATTAGTCTGGTTATCAGAAGCTAAACACAAAGGGTTAAGTGCTGTAGATAACCTTCGTTCATTATGGAAAGTCTCAAGAAGTGGACCACTTGGTTATAGTATTAAAAATGAATCAACACTTAAATACTTATATTTTTCAAAATTAAATGAAAATGAACCTGGGACTTTGAATTTATGTAATAAAAAACAATTATCTCCAAATGAATTTCAAGAATTTCTTATTTATGAAATTCATAATGCCAATTCAATGTTACATCATTTAAATTTAGTATATGATGGTAAAGTTACTGGAGTTACAGACATAGACGATTAAATTGTTATTTTCTTTAGTTTTTTTTTAATAATAAAATAGAGTGTAAACAAATTGAATCTGTAAAAAAAATAGTTAAAAATTAGTAAATAAAAATACATTAATTAAAAGAATAAAAAAAAACAAATTTGGTGAAACATGTCAAGTTGAAGGATATAGAAAAAATATAGGCTCTAGAAATCTATACGGATTACCATGTGAATTAAAAGGACATGGTGATATATCAAATGGTCCATTATTATCAAGTAGTCCAATTATAATTTAATTTAATTAAATTAAAAAAAAAATAATTAATAATATTATAAGAACATGACCATATTAGACACATTATTTGGAGTAAGACGCGGCAGCCCTAAAAGACGTGCTAGCCCTAAAAGACGTGCTAGCCCTAAAAGACGTGCTAGCCCTAAAAGACGTGCTAGCCCTAAAAGACGTACTAGCCCTAAAAGACGTACTAGCCCTAAAAGAAAAGGTGTATTATCTGATCGTCAATTAATTAAATTAGCTAAAGAAAATGGTATTAATGTATATAAAGTTGTTGGTGGTAAAAATAAATTATTATCAAGAAGTACTATATTAAAACGACTACGTGATGCAGGAGTAGGACTTAATCAAAAAACATTTGTAAATCCAAATATTCCATTATCTGAACAATTAAATCCAAATGTTCCATTATCTGAACAAAATAACGATTCTGATTCTGATTCTGATTCTGATTCTGATTCTGATTCTGATTCTGATGTTATATTACAAGACAATATTAATTTATTACCATCTGAAAATAATAATTTAATGGATTTATTAAATGATAACGAAGAACCATTACCACCACAAAGACTTGACACATCAGAAGACGGTCTATTCAACCAACCATTAGATTTTGGAAAAAGAAAACGCAGAAAATCCCCAAAACGCAGAAAATCCCCAAAACGCAGAAAATCCCCAAAACGCAGAAAATCCCCAAAACGCAGAAAATCCCCAAAACGCAGAAAATCCCCAAAACGTAGAAAATCCCCAAAACGTAGAAAATCCCCAAAACGCAGAAAATCCCCAAAACGCAGAAAATCCCCAAAACGCAGAAAATCATTAAAACCCAAAAATAACAGAAAACGCCCGGGAATGAAATGGACTAGAGTCGGAAATAATCTAGTTTTAGTTTAGTCAGAAAAATACCCACTTGGTCTTGGGTCGGGTCCAGATGAGATGTTTAATGCGATGGTTACAGATGGGTAGATCGCGAGACAGGACATGTGTTAAAATATAGAATAAAATGGGTAGTGTATTATTTAATATAAGATAAAACCTGTAAATAGCAATCAGCTAAGTCGTCTTTTTTTTTATAACTTAAAAAATAATTTAAAAATGGGTTACCATTCAGTAAAATTTTAGTTTGTTCAATCGCAATTTTTTTATTATTAGCATATTTAGTTTTACATGGTTTATCAAGTTTTACTTCACATAATTTTAATTTATGTTTTGCAGAATAATAAATAATTTTTATATTTTTATTTTGTTCATGATTTATTCGTAATGTAAAATATACAAATATTGCAGTACTCATTATTCTCATTTTAGGATTAAATGATGGTTGTTTTTCAATAAGTATTAATTCTGATTCAAGTAAATGGTTTAAAGAATCTAATTGAGTTATTAATTTTAATATTAAATTACTAGAAGTACAATCTATTATATTCCAATCTAATATATCTTTAGTTATTGAATCCATTAGACAATATGCTAAATTTTTAACTCCAACATCAAATGACAATATAATCATTATTTAAAATTTAAATAATAATTTTAAATAATATTATAATAAAATATTTATTTAGTTTTTTTATTATTAACAAAAGCTGATAAATTAATTGGTTCAATTTTATTTTTTTTTTTATACAATTTATTAACATCCCATGATATATATATATATTCATCATTAATTTGAACAACATAATATCCATCTGATTTTAATTGTTTATAAACATGTTTTGTTATATCTGATAAATTGTAAGGTGCATAACCAAACATAAAACTTGGTATTTTATATAAACATTCAAGAAGTCCCAAATTTGCATAATTTTTAATTTTATTATTTATTGTATCTAATATAATTTGTTTTGTTTTTTCATCTCTTTGATTCCTTTTTTTTTGGATTTCAATTATATTTTCTATTTTAGAAGATAGCATTTATTATTATTAATAAATTTTAATTTTATTATAATTAATACGATATTAATCATTTTCATCTAAAACTGATTTGTCATCTAAAACTGATTTTCATCTAAAACTGATTTGTCATCTAAAATTGATTTGTCATCTAAAACTGATTTGTCATCTAAAATTAATTTGTCATCTAAAACTGATTTGTCATCTAAAACTGATTTGTCATCTAAAACTGATTTGTCATCTAAAATTGATTCGTCATCTAAAACTGATTTGTCATCTAAAATTGATTCGTCATCTAAAATTGATTCATTATCTGATTCATATTCTTTTGCATCATTAAATAATATTTTATTTTTTTTAATTTCAATAGGTAATGTTTCAATATTATATTCTTTAATAGGTTTAGTTGTATTAATATTTTTTTCTTCATTATCATCTGATTCTACATTTGATTCTACATCTGAATTATTTGATTCTACATCTGAATTATTTGATTCTACATCTGAATTATTTGATTCTACATCTGAATTATTTGAATTATTTGAATTATTATTTTCATTTAATTCATTAAAATATCCAGATAAATATTTTAAAAGTAATGTATCAATTGGTATTTGTGTTCTAATTGAATCTTCAATTTTATCTGATATAAAAGAATAAATTATATTTTTTTTTTCTATAATAATATGAGGATTATAATAAAATTTTTCACAAATAGTTATAATTATTTTATGTAAAAATACATTAATATCTGGTATTTTTATAGATATATTATCAGCATCTTTATTTAACCGAACAGAAGATAATATTTTAATGTTTGTAACAAATATTGCTGTAATTAAATCTAATAAATAAGGAATATTTGATTTAATATCATCAACATTTTTATCTATAATTATTTTATTCCATAATGGAACTTTTTTTAAGAATATTTGAAAATTTTTTAATGATATAGATTTAAGTTTTTTAATTTTTTGTGAATCATCAAAAATATTTTTAATAACTATATATATTTTAGGACATAATAAATTAATAAATTGTTTAGTATATTCATCCTTTGCTGAAACTAATACATTTATATTTAAAGAATCAGACATATATTATTTAATATAAATTTTAAATTTAATATTTTTAAACTATAATATATGTCTGATTATTGTAAATTTAAAAAAGACGTAAAATGGAAAATTTCAAAAAAATCAATTAATAATATTCTTGTAAATCCTATAAGTGGATTATTATATAAAGATATTGAATGTGCGGGAGTAATAAAATATAATGAATGTAAAAATAATAAAGAAATATGTGATAAAACAGTAAAAAAATTATATATTAATGAAGGAGATGAAAGTTCGGTTGAAACACCATTAGATATAATTAATTTTCATACTCATCCATTAAATTGTTATATTAATGCAAACACTATTTGGGGATGGCCATCAGGTGAAGACTTAAAAATATGTATAGATTTCGCAGAGGACGGTAATTTAACACATATAATATTTGCAGTAGAAGGTACTTATATAATTGATGTTAATAAAAATTTATTAAATTTATTTAAAACTCAAATTGGTAAAAAAATTAAAAATTATATTGAAGAATTATTTAAATATACACATGTATATAGACAATATAAACCAAATAATTTAGATTCTGAATTTACTGATTTTTTTTTAAAACCATGTAAATTAAAATTTAAAAAAAATATATTATATTCATGGTTATATTTAATTAATAATTTAACAATAAATAATATTAACAATTTATTAAAAAATAATGATTTTAATATTAATTATAACATTCATAAATTTAATAATAAAATAATAAACACTAAAATATATAATATTAAATTTATAAAAAATAAAACTAAACAATGGGATAATAATTTATCTAAAACACAAATATTTAATGAATTATCAAAAAAACAAATATCTAATAAATTTAATAATAATATAGTAGATATTGTTTTACCAAATAAAATTGAATATACTGCACCATTTGTATCTCATAAATGTAATTTAAATTAAATATTTTTAATAATTGAATTAAATTCAAGCGTATTACCAAAATTAATTAATATACCGTAATCTACATCAAGATTATTTATGTACTGATTTAATTGATTATAATCTTTTTTTGAAACAGTATGTGTTAATGCTTTAAATTCTAAAACACATTTAATTGGCGAATATATAATTATATCAGCTCGAGTAAACCCAATTTGTATATCGTTATAATTTATTGGTACAATTACTTCAGTGGCAAATAAATAATTATTTTGTCTTAAATGATAACATAAAGCATTAACATATATATGTTCTTTATATCCATATCCTAATTTTTCGTATACTTCTTTACAATATTCATTTATAATAGATAATTCCATTTATTTATTTATTAGTATATTCTTTAAATTTATTTATTTATAATAATCTTCAAATTCATTTAAATTTATATTTTTATCATTATTTTTATCAGCTCTATTAAAATCTTTATGTAGTAATGCGGTTGAATCTTCTAATGGTCTACGTTCTAAATTTTCATATTTAGTACTTAATCCCCAAATACCAACATAATCATGAGGATTTGCTGGCGCTGTTCTTAAGTCATATAACTGGTCTTTTTTGGAACCCATAGTAGTATCAATACCAATTTGAGTATCAGTTAATAAAAATTGAGATGCTAATACATTTTTATTGTCACAATCTTCAAATCCTTTAACTGTACTTTTATCTCCTTTAGCAGATTGGGGTAATAAACTACTAGCAACACCATTCATTGCAGGTTGTCCAAGTGTAGATACACCAAATGTATTATAATTTTGTGCACATAATCCAATATTTTTGGAGCGGTCATTTGAATCACTTGTAACACTTACTGAATTACCATCTTTGTTATAATTATTATATGGTTTAACAAATGGAAATTCACCAGGTGGTGAAGAACCAATTTCTTCTAATTGTTTTTTTGTTGGTTCTGATTTATTTACTCTATTTATCCAATCTTCCTCATATTCATGAATTTGATTTTTAAATTGATTTGTTGTGTTTTTCCAATCAGATTGTGAATTTTCTAGTTCAACGTAATTTTCAACTTGATTTGTTTTTAGACATTCAATAGTTATTAGTGTAATTAATGATAATGTTAACATCATAGATACTCCAGACATTCCAAATAAACTTCCCATTATTTATATTAATTAATAATATTATTTTATTTTTAACAAATAATCATTTAATTATTTAAATTAATTAATTTTAAATTTAATTTTTCTTTTTCTATATAATTATCACTATCATCTTCTTTAAATAAATAAATATTGTTATTAATTATATTTTCTTTTAATTTAATTTGTAAAATTTCCCAATATGGCATACAAAATGTTTTATAATAAATTAATTTTGAACATTTAATTAAACATATTATATTATCTGAATTTGTTAAATCAGATATTTTTAATAATTCTTTGTATTTATTAAAGATATTTAATTTATTTGAATAAATGCATTTTAATATATCTTCTTTGTTTTTTCTAAATTTAATACTATGTTTATATATATCTTCAACATCATCAATTGAATAATTTTCTTTAAATAATTCTTCTGATTGATTTGATATATATTTAATTAAATGATTGTCAAAATTTGTTAAACATTTTTCTAAAGATTCATTTGTATTAATATAAATTGAATCCTTATTTAATTTATTTATTTGTAATTTTGGTGTTTGTATTATAAATTCTAAATTAGAAGAATAATAATCATTTTCTTTAACTGGTGTATCTAAATTAATAGAGTCAAAATTATATTCATTACAATTAAATATTTTCATATTATAAATAAATAATTTTAATTTTTAATTATTGAAAACGAGAATTAAATATCTCTAATGATTCTGTATATTTATGATTATCATCAAAATATCCTAAAAAGCCTAATACATTTTGTCCTTTATTTGCAGGTGCAACATATACAGGGTGGTCTATTGGTTGTGGTAAATGGGATATGTCATCTAAATAATACTTTGTCATATCAAATGTACTAAGAGTACTTTTAATATATTGTTCAATTGTTATTTTATTTAAATAACCTAATATTTTTTTATATTCATCATTTTCATTAATTTGAGGACATTTTAATTGTTGATAATTAATAACCATATTATTAAGTAAATGATTTATATCTTGTGATGTATTAATTTTTATATTTTTTTCTTTTTTTATATAATCAATTACTTTATTTTGAATAAATTTAATATTAATTTCTGAAAAATAATAAGGTAATAATGTTAAATCTGTATTTCTAATATTATTAAATCCAAATAATTGATATCTATCATAATCTGTATTAAATTTGTTTTTCCATGAATCTTTTATTTGGATAGCTCTTGCAGAATCATTTTGTAATTCATATTCCTCAAATGTTTTAATAGAATTATTCATTTATAAATTATAATTATTTTATTTTAATTTAATTAAATTTAATTTAATTTAATTTAATTTAATTTATTTTAATTTTACGTTTAAATACTTATTATACTAATATAATTTAAAAACATTAATTAAATTATATTATATATGAGTAATAATTTTAGATTATCTAATAAAAAAATTTATAATGATAAACGTTCAACAATTGAAAATATTCATAATGAAAAAATGGACGCTATTGATGAACAATATAAAACAATAAATAAAAAAAAAAAAAAATTAGAAAATTTACAATATATATATAGTACAATTATTGATTATAATCAAAAATATGATATACAAAATAAAATAGATATATTAAAAAAAGAAATATATAATATTGAAAATAATACAGAATTGTGTGACTATTTATTTAAAGCAATACCATTTATTTTAAATATTGATGAAGAAAATACAACAAAAACTAATGAAGAAAATACAACAAAAACTAATGAAGAAAATACAACAAAAACTAATGAAGAAACTAATGAAGAAAATGAAGAAAAAAATGAAGAAAATGAAGAAAAAAATGAAAAAAATATAAAAGAAACTAAAAATAAAGATAATATATTAAATTATGTTAATAAAATAGGTTCATCCAATAAAGGAAAAGAATA
>JGI20154J14316_10004285_pt1 | contig 11000 bp, 10 predicted proteins | sample COG_04_FD_14316 | JGI IMG/M metagenome (IMG submission 14316) | reverse complement strand
GAACTCGCAAAATCAGGTGTAGATTTAAAAATTAANTTTGAAGATTTATACAAACCTCAAANCTCTAGTCCAATTTTTTATGACAAACTTGATGATAGAGTTTCTGTAATGAGATTATATCCTGGTATTTCTAAGCAAAATGTTAAGCATATGTTTTCAGACAATTACTCTAAAGTAGTAATTATCGAGTCTTATGGATCTGGTAATATATTCAATTACAAATGGTTCATAGATGAGTTAAAATCGTCTATAGAAAAAGGAAAATATATTATAAATGTTTCTCAATGCCCAAAAGGAAGTGTAAAAATGGGTAAATATGAGTCTTCCTTTAAGTTAGTAGAGTTAGATATTATCTCTGGAAAAGACATCACCTTAGAGTCTGCAATAATTAAATCAATGTTTTTATTATCAATGAAAATTGATTTTAAAAACTTTAAAAAGATGTTTGAACTCAGTATTAGTGGAGAAATCTCTTAAAATAACCCAGTATTTATTTTAAGATTAGTTTTTTTTTCAGTTTATTTGCTAGAATGTAATTTGATTTAGAGAGGTGGCCGAGTGGTCGAAGGCGCACGCCTGGAAAGTGTGTATACACCAAAAGTGTATCGAGGGTTCGAATCCCTTCCTCTCTGCATAAATATTTATTATTTAAAATTGCATTTTTTTTATATCTTTAAACCCAAAATAAATTAAAAGAAATTAAAATGAAAAGATTATCTATCCTTACAGTATTATCAATTTTTATGATAACTAGCTTAAATGCAAAAACTAGTATACTACAAGATGAAGTACAAGAAGTTAACGAAACTGTTGTTGACACAAGTGTGGCTGAAGTATCACCAGTTATGGAAACTGCCGAAGAAACTTCGGTTGTAGAGGAAGTTGAAAGCACTAACTTTCATCAAGAACTTAAAAAGAGATTTATAGAGGGAGGTCCTGGATTTATGGGGATTGTTCTTTTATGTCTAATATTAGGTTTAGCAATAGCAATTGAAAGAATTATATATTTAAACTTAGCTACATCCAACTCTGACAAGCTTACAAGTGATGTTGAAGATGCGCTTAAATCTGGAGGATTAGATGCTGCAAAAGAAGTTTGCAGAAATACTCCTGGTCCTGTGGCATCAATTTTTTATCAAGGATTAGACAGAGCTAATGAGGATTTAGAATCTGCTGAAAAAGCTGTTGTAGCTTATGGTGGAGTTCAAATGGGTCAACTAGAAAAAAACGTATCATGGATATCTTTATTTATTGCATTAGCACCAATGCTTGGTTTCATGGGAACAGTAATAGGAATGATTCAAGCTTTTGACAAGATTGAAGCAGCAGGAGATATGCAACCATCTTTAGTAGCCGGAGGTATTAAAGTTGCCTTACTTACAACTGTATTTGGTCTTATTGTAGCAATTATTTTACAAATATTTTATAATTACATTATATCAAAAATTGATAGTATTGTAAATGATATGGAAAACGCTTCAATATCTCTAATGGATTTATTAGTTAACAATAAAAAATAATTATGGATTTATATAAAGGAATTAAGATACTTGCTATAGCCTTATCTTTACTAGGTATATTATTTGTAGCATTAATAATGTTAGATTATATAAGTCAAATTTCTAGCTTGCTTTATGTAGCTTACACTGTTTTAGCAGTTATTATTGCATTTGTATTATTTTTCACTGTTAAAAATATTGCATCTGATAAAACATTACTAAAAAGCACTTTAAAGACATCAGGAATATTCTTACTGACAGCACTTGTTTGCTACTTTGTTTTGTCTTCTGGTGAAGAAACACCTTTAAGAGATGGTAATATGTTATCAGCATCTGGCTCCAAATTAGTTAGTGCAGGATTATTCATGTTCTATGCACTTATACTAGCTGCAACAATTATAATGATGGTTTTTGGAGTAAAAAACATGAAAAAATAAATTATGGCTAAAAGATCATCCCCTGAAGTTAATGCAGGATCAATGGCTGATATTGCATTTTTATTACTAATCTTTTTCTTGGTTACAACTACTATAGAAACAGATTCAGGTATAAGTAGAAAACTTCCACCAATTGAAGAATCAGAAGAAGATGTAATCATCAAACAAAAAAATATTTTTACTGTTTTATTAAACGGTAAAGATCAGCTTTTAGTTGAAGATGAGGTAATGGATCTAGAAGAGTTGAGAGATGCTGCTATTAAGTTTTTAGATAATGGAGGTGGTTCAGGTGAAGATAAATGTGATTATTGCAAAGGGGCCGGAGATCCAAAGTCATCGGATAATCCTGATAAGGCAATTATTTCATTAAAAAATGAAAGAGAAACTACCTATGCTACATACATTTCAGTTCAAAATGAACTAGTAGCTGCATATACCTTTTTAAGAAACCAAAGAGCTGAAGAATTATTTGGAATATCTTACACTGAGATGCAAAAAAATTATAAAGATGTTAATTGGCCTGGTAGCAAATCAAAATTAAAAGAAAACATAACTCAAATTAAATTAGAATATCCTCAAAAATTGTCAGAGGTTCAATAACAAATATTATGTCTAAATTCAATAAGAAAAAAAAAGGTGAACTTCCAGCTGTAAATACTGCCTCTCTTCCTGATATAGTTTTTATGCTATTATTCTTTTTTATGGTTGCTACTGTTATGAGAGATAATGAATTAAAAATTAAAAACGAACTTCCCGCTGCAGATCAAGTTGAAAAACTAGATAAGAAAGACTTAGTTATGTATATATACTTAGGAAAGCCTAATGATGGTTTCAAAGATCAATTTGGTGAGGAGGCTAGGATACAACTTAACGATAAGTTTGCAGAAGTGTCTGATGTCCCTGCTTTTATATATTCCGAAAGAGAATCTAAAAGAGAAGAATTAAGGCCTTTCCTTACAACTGCTTTAAAAGTTGATAAGGATGCTTCCATGGGTATAGTAGGAGATGTTAAACAAGAGCTGCGTAAGGTTAATGCTTTAAAAATCAACTATACAACCCGAATTGGAGATGTTTCTTTAAATAAAAATTAAAGTTGCTTTCTTAATCTAGCTACTGGAATATTTAACTGTTCTCTGTACTTAGAGACCGTTCTTCTAGCAATTTTATATCCTTCTTTGTGCAAGAGTTTTACTAATGAATCATCTGTTTCAGGTTTACGTTTGTCCTCTTCTAGAATAATTTTTTCTAATTTTTTCTTTATTTCTATCGTAGATATTTCTTCTCCTTTGTTATTTATCATTGATTCACTGAAGAATTCTTTAATCAATTTTGTTCCATAAGGAGTGTCAACGTATTTACTATTTGCAACTCTAGAAATGGTAGAAATGTCCATATCAATCTTATCTGCAATATTCTTCAAAATCATAGGCTTAATTTTTTTTTCATCACCAGATAAAAAATAAGCTTCTTGATAAGTCATAATTGCCTTCATAGTTAACATTAATGTTTGTTCTCTTTGCTCTATAGCTTCAATAAACCATTTGGCAGAATCTAATTTTAGTTTAATAAACTGTACTGCTTCTTTTTGAGATTTTCTATTTTTTTCTAAACTGTAGCCTTTGAGCATTTCTGTATATTCCCTTGAAACATTCATAGTAGGTTTATTTCTACCATTAAGAGTTAGCAATAATTCATCATTTACAATTTCTATCTTGAAATCTGGAATAACTTGCTCAATTAACTTTGTGCTATTAATAGATAAAGAGTTTCCTGGTTTTGGATTTAATCTTTCAATTTCTTTTACGCCTATTTTCAATTCTTTTTCTGAAATTTGGTATTTAGTTAGCAACTTTTCAAAATGTCTTTTAGTAAATAAATCAAAGGAATGTTCTATTATATTTAAAGCTAATTTTATACTTATTTCATTTAAATCTTTTCTTTTTAGTTGTAATGCTAAACATTCTTGAAGAGATCTGGCACCAATACCTGCAGGATCAAGATTTTGAATAATTTTTAAAATAGTATCAACCGTATTGTATTCGGTAGTTATATTTTGAGTAAAAGCAAGATCATCAATTATATCTTCAAGATTTTGACGAATNTATCCATCTTCGTCAATGCACCCAACCAGAAACTCAGCTATTTTCATTTCAAAATCATTTAATCTCTCAGTGTGTAATTGATTTAAAATTAGCTGTGTGAATGATACTCCAGAGGCATAAGGAATAGAATTTTCCTCCTTATTTGAAGAATTATAAGAATTTAGTTTATAGTCAGGGATTTCATCATCATTAATATAATCTTCGATATCGATATTGTCATCATCATTAAATTCATCTTCATTTGTTGATAGTTCAGTAATTTCCAATGCTGGGTTTTCTTCAATTTCTTGTTTTAGTTTTTGTTCAAAATCTAATACAGGTAATTGAATTAACTTCATCAATTGAATTTGTTGAGGAGATAATTTTTGAGATAACTTTAATTTTAATGACTGCTTAAGCATTTGTTAAATTTTTAGAACTCTGCATTTTGTGGAGTTCTTGGGAAAGGAATTACATCTCTAATATTTGCCATTCCACTTGCAAACATAATTAACCTTTCAAATCCAAGACCAAAACCTGAGTGCTGAGCTGAGCCAAATTTTCTCAAATCTGTATACCACCACAACTCTTCAGCGTTTACTCCCAAGTCATTCATTTTTTTATTTAATACATCCAATCTTTCTTCCCTTTGAGAACCACCAACAATTTCTCCAATCCCTGGAAATAGAATGTCCATCGCTTTAACAGTTTTGTTGTCCTCATTTAATTTCATGTAAAAAGCCTTAATTTTTGCAGGATAGTCATATATTATGACTGGACATTTAAAATGTTTTTCAACTAAATACCTTTCATGTTCACTTTGTAGGTCTGCACCCCAGTTTTCTATTAGATATTTAAATTTTTTCTTCTTATTATGCTTACAGTTTTTTAGAATTTCAAAAGCCTCGGTATAACTTACTCTCATAAAATCATTGCTTATAACAAAGTTGATTTTATCAATTAGTGTCATTTCACTTCTAAGATTTTGTGGCTTTGTTTTATCTTCATTAATTAGTCTTTGTTCTAAAAATTCAAGGTCCTCAATATTGTTTTGGAGAATGTATTGAAGTAGATATTTTAAAAAACTCTCTGCTAAATCCATATTACCGTTCAAATCCATGAATGCAACCTCTGGTTCAATCATCCAAAATTCAGATAGATGTCTTGATGTATTTGAATTTTCAGCTCTAAATGTTGGTCCAAATGTATACACTTTTCCTAATGACATTGCATAAGTTTCGGCCTCAAGCTGTCCAGAAACTGTTAGGCTAGTTTCTTTACCAAAAAAATCTTTCGTAAAATCAACTTCGCTATTTTTATTTAGTGGTGGATTCTTTGGGTCTAGAGTAGTTACTCTAAATTGCTCACCAGCACCCTCGGCATCACTAGATGTGATAATTGGAGTATTTACATAGTAAAAGCCATTAGAATTGAAATAATTATGCACTGCAAATGATAAGCTTGATCGTAGTCTCATAATTGCACTAAAAGTGCTAGTTCTAGTTCTTAAATGGGCATTTTCACGCAAAAACTCAAATGAATGTTTTTTTGGTTGAATAGGAAATTTTTCTGTATCACATTCCCCCAAAATATTTAACTTAGAAACAATAATTTCAAATTTTTGACCGCTTCCTTGACTTTCAACCAAATCTCCAGTAATTTCTAAACTTGTCCCAGTATTTATTTTTTTTAAAATACTTTCTTCAAAATTTTCAAAATCTATAACACATTGTATACTAGAAATAGAGGACCCATCATTTAATGCGATAAAACGATTGGCTCTAAAAGTTCTAACCCAACCATTTATGGTTACTTTAGATTTAAGAGTTGTACTTAGTAAAAGATCTTTTATTGAATGATTTTTCATTTAACTATAAATTATATTATCAAAGATAAGTATTAAAATAAAGTATACTTAATTTACTACATCTTCATCTTCGATAATTTTTATCAGAGGTTCTTTTAAAACTTTTTCATTTGCTATTGAACCTTCAAGAGACAGTAGCATCGAAGGTAGTAGTAAAAGGTTGGATAGCATTGCAAATAGAAGTGTTGCAGAAACTAACGCTCCAAGAGCTACAGTGCCCCCGAAATTTGACACCGTAAAAACAGAAAAACCAAAAAACAACACGATTGAAGTATAAAACATACTAACCCCAGTTTCTCTAAGAGCGTTATAAACAGATTTCTTAACTTCCCAATTGTTTGTGATCAACTCTTGTCTATACTTCGCCAAAAAATGAATTGTATCATCGACTGCAATTCCAAAAGCAATACTAAATATTAGTATTGTAGATGGCTTTATTGCAACTCCTAAATAACCCATCAATCCAGCTGTGACTATAAGTGGGAGTAAATTAGGAATTAATGAAATAAATATCATTTTTAAAGATCTAAACATATAGGCCATTAATAATGCTATTAAGAATATTGCTAAAGAAAGAGAGAGTATTAAATTCTTTACTAAATACTTAGTGCCTTTTTGAAACAAATATGCCTTTCCAGTTATCGAAACCTCAAAATTATCTGCTGGCATTATTTTAGAAATTTCATAATTTAATTTTTTTTCAATCTCCTCCATTTTTTCAATTTCCATATCTTTCATAAATGCTGTGATTCTTGTATACTGACCAGTGGAGTCAACATAATTTTTAATAAGATCAACATCAGAATCAGATGTTGAGTTTTTAGCATAGGATAATATAAAGCTATTTTCTTGTGAAGTTGGAACTTGATAGTATTTAGGATTCCCATTATAATATGCTTGTTTCGAGTATTTTACTAAACTTACCATCGAAATAGGTTTTGATAATTCTGGTATTTCAAGAATTACATCTTCTATTTTACTCATTTTTTTTATCGTAGAAAGTTTTGTCACTCCTTTTTTACGATTGGTATTTATTAAAATCTCTAACGGCATTATTCCATTAAATTCTTTTTCATAGAACATTATATCATCAAACCAATCTGCTTTTTGTGGCATATCGTCAATAATACTTCCAGAAATTCGAATTTGATATATTCCAATAATACTTGTAACTAAAAGCAAAATAGAAATTATATAGATATTGATTTTACTTTTCTTTACTGTTTTTTCAATCCAATCACCAAGTGAGTTTATCCAAGTTCTATTTAAGTGTTCTAAATGCTTTTCTTCTGGAATTGGTAAGAAGCTATAAATTATAGGAATTATTAATATGCATAATATGAAAATTGCTAAAATACTTAGTGATGCAACAATACCAAACTCTTTTAGTAATTTACTATTAGTAATAATAAAAGTTGCAAAACCTGATGCTGTAGTGACATTTGTCATTAAAGTAGCATTACCAATTTTAGTAATTACTTTTTGTAGAGACTTTGCTTTATTTCCATGCTTATTTACTTCATGTTGATATTTGTTTATCAGAAAAATACAATTAGGAATACCAATTACAATTATTAGTGGAGGTATAAGACCTGTAAGTACTGATATTTCAAAGTCCCCTGGGGGAGTATTTATAATAAAAAGTCCTAAAATCCCCACGGTCCACACCACACCAATCATAACAACACACAAAGAAATCAACGTTGCCCTGTAGGATCTGAAAAACAAGAAAAATATTATTGAGGTAATTATTAAAGCTAAAATTACAAAAGTAGAAATCTCACTTTTTATATTTTCTGCATTTTTGGTTCTAACATAAGGCATTCCAGATATTTTAATATCTAGATTGTATCTAGATTCAAATGCTTCAACTTTAGGGATTAAAACACTATTAATATATATTTCTCTTCCAGGTTCATTTACAATCGATTTCTTTAAATGAATAGCTGACCTTACAGATTTTGTTTTAGTATTAAATAAAAATTCGTCATAAAACGGATATTTCTCAAATAGCTCTTTTTTTATTAAAATTAGTTCAAGGTCAGATGTGACTGTATCTTTTATAAAAGGCTCAAGATAAAACTGTTGTTTCTTTTTATCTTTTTTGAGTTTTTGTAAGTCACCAATAGCAATAACAGACTCAACGTAGTTAGTGTCTTTTAAAACTTTAGATAAATTATTCCACGCGTTGAAATTTTCAGTTGTGAAGAGCAAAGAATCTTTAACGCCTATGACAATTAAATTACCTTCTTCTCCAAATTTATCAGTAAAGTCTAAGTACTCTAGATTGACTTCATGATTGTCAGGTAATAAATTAGCTTCAGTATTGGAAAACTTTATATATTGCCATTGGCTGATAAAAAATGATGTGGCCAAGACTAATAAAGCAATTATTAAGATTCTATTCCTTAGAATTAAATTCGAAACCGAATCCCAAAATCCAACCATAAATACTCTAGCCATATAATCTTATTATGTGTATTTAGTAAAGATATTAATTACTATAATATTATTTGTAGTAATTAATATATTATAAAGTCATAATCTCTTTTTCTTTGACCTCAAATATTGAATTAATATTATCAATATTTTTATTAGTCAAATCTTGAATATCTTTTTCTGCATTATCTTTTAGATCATCAGAAAATCCTTCAGATTTTTTAATTTCATTATTAGCATCCTTTCTACAGTTTCTAACAACAATTTTGGCTTCTTCGGACTCGCTCTTTGCTTGTTTCGCTAAATCAATCCTTCTTTCCTCTGTGAGTGCTGGTACATTTATAATTATACTTTCTCCATTATTCATTGGGTTAAATCCCAAATTAGCATTCATAATTGCTTTTTCAATTTCTGCTAATAAATTTTTTTCCCAAGGTTGTACAACAATTGTTCTTCCATCAGGTGTATTTACACTAGCAACTTGTGTTAATGGTGTTAATGAGCCATAATACTCTACAACAATACTTCCTAGCATTGAAGTATTAGCTTTACCTGCCCTAATGTTTAATAGTTTTTTTTCTAAATGTTTTACAGCGTTAGTCATTGATTCCTCTGCTGATTCAAATATAAATTTTAATTCTTCTTCCATCTTATTCGATTTTAAACTAAAATGATTTACAAGTTAACTGTTGTTCCGATTTTTTCACCTGAAATTAATTTTAATAAGTTTCCTTTTTTGTTCATATCAAATACAATTATTGGCAATTTGTTTTCTTGGCTAAGAGTAAACGCAGTTGTATCCATTACCTTAAGCCCTTTTCTTAAAACATCTTCAAATGATATATTATCAAACTTAATTGCATTAATATTTTTTTCTGGGTCTTCATCATAAATCCCATCAACTCTTGTTCCTTTTAAAATTACGTCTGATTCTATTTCTATAGCTCTTAATACTGCCGCAGAATCAGTTGTGAAGTAGGGATTACCAGTTCCACCGCCAAAAATAACAACTCTTCCTTTTTCTAGATGCCTTATAGCTTTTCTTCTAATAAATGGCTCGGCTACTTCATTGATTTTTATTGCAGTTTGAAGTCTTGTAGGAGTTCCTGAATTTTCTAATGTACTTTGTAAAGCTAGACCATTGATTACCGTTGCCAACATCCCCATGTGATCACCTTGAACTCTATCAATTTTATGTTCATCATGATTTGAAAAGCCTCTGAATATATTTCCACCTCCAATAACAATTGCAACCTGAACCCCAAGGTCTACTATTTGTTTAATATCTGTGGCGTATTCTTGTAACCTTTCAGGATCAATGCCGAAGTTTTTCTTGCCCATTAAGGCCTCACCGGAAAGCTTAAGTAGTATTCTTTTGTATTTCATGCTTAATTTTGAAGTTAAGCAAAGATAATGTAGATTTTTTAATTAAGTAAAAAAAAATAAAAAGGAAATTAGCCTAGAGTCACTCTCTTGAATTCAACAACTTTTAAATCTTGGTGATAAGAACTAACATAATTCTTAACACTTTGTTTACCATCTTTGATGAAGTCCTGATTTACAAGAGTGTTGTCTTTAAAAAATCTCTTTAGCTTACCTTTTGCAATGTTATCTAGCATTGATTCAGGTTTTCCTTCAGCTCTTAACTGATCTTTAGCAATTTCAATTTCTTTTTCTATTACCAATGAATCTACTCCATTTTCATCTAAAGCTATTGGGTTCATGGCAGCAACCTGCATAGAAACATCTTTAGCTGCTATATCTGAACCTTCAATATTGGCAGATAAACCAACGATTGAAGCAATTTTATTTCCAGCGTGAATGTAAGATCCAACAAAAGGAGCATTTATTTTTTTAAATGCATTTATTTCTAATTTTTCACCAATAACACCTGTTTGCTCAATTAATTTTTCACCAACTGTTAATTCACCAATTTTAGCATTTAATAATTCTTCTTTAGAATTACAATCAAGTGCAATCTCTGCTATTTTATTAGCTAAGCTTACAAAGTCTTCATTTTTTCCAACAAAATCTGTTTCACAACCAAGAACTATAGCAACTCCCACAGTGTTATCATTGTTTGTTTTTGTGATAGATGCACCTTCAGAAGATTCTCTGTCAGCTCTTTTAGCAGCAACTTTTTGCCCTTTTTTTCTAAGAATTTCTATTGCTTTTTCAGAGTTACCATCAGCCTCAACTAATGCTTTTTTACAGTCCATCATTCCAGCACCTGTAGTTTTTCTTAAGTTATTTACCTCTGCAGCTGTTATTTTTGCCATGATTTGAAAAAATTATAAGATTGTTTTGATATAAATTATTTTTCTTAAGACTTAGTTCCTGATTCTTCTTCTTTCTTAGCCTCAACTTTAGTTTCTTCCTCGGTCTCAACTTTAGCTTCATCCTTAGCCTCTACTTTAGCTTCTTCTTTGGTCTCAACTTTAGCCTCAACTTTAGCTTCATCCTTAGCTTCATCCTTAGTCTCAGTTTTAGTTTCTTCTTTATTATTTTCTTTTTCAGAATTTCTTTCAGCTAATCCTTCCTGTATAGCAGGAGTAATATTTTCTAAAATTTTAGTGATTGATTTTGATGCATCATCATTTGATGGAATAACATACTCTACCTCTCTAGGATCTGAGTTAGTATCAACCATTGCAAATATTGGAATATTTAATTTTTG
>JGI20154J14316_10004283_pt1 | contig 11002 bp, 9 predicted proteins | sample COG_04_FD_14316 | JGI IMG/M metagenome (IMG submission 14316) | reverse complement strand
AAGATGATCTAGCTGCATTTCTCTACACCTCAGGAACTACAGGAAGATCTAAAGGTGCAATGCTTACACAGAATAATCTATTATCGAATGCAAAAACACTGGTTGATTACTGGCAGTTTAATAACAAAGACACTCTTTTGCATGCCTTACCAATCTTCCATACACATGGTCTCTTTGTAGCAATTAATGTTTGTTTAATTTCTGGATCTAAGATCATATTGATCCCTCGGTTTAATCTTGATGAGCTAATTAATAATATTCCAAAGGCAACTGTTTTAATGGGTGTGCCGACTTTTTATACTCGGCTTTTATCAAAAGATACATTTAACAAGAAATTATGTAAGAAGATGCGGTTATTTATCTCTGGTAGTGCACCTCTATTGGCTGAAACACATATAGATTTTGANAAACGCACNGGCCATAGAATTTTGGAACGGTATGGCATGACTGAAACAAATATGAGTACATCTAATCCATATAATGCGGAAAGACGTGCTGGAACAGTTGGCTTTCCATTGCCTGGAATTGAAATAAAAATAACTGACCCTAAAACAGGAAATGAATTACCAAGAGGTGAGATTGGTCATTTAGAAGTTAGGGGGCCAAATGTTTTTGTGGGTTATTGGAATATGCCTGAAAAAACGAAAGAAGAATTACGTGAAGACGGGTTTTTCATTACAGGCGATCTTGGGCTTATGGATAAAGATGGGTATGTTCAAATTATTGGGCGCGATAAAGACCTTATAATTTCTGGAGGTTTAAATATATACCCCAAAGAACTGGAACTTTTATTAGATGAACAAGAAGGTGTATTGGAAAGTGCAGTTATTGGGGTGCCTCATCCTGATTTTGGAGAAACACCTTTAGGTATACTTGTGCGAGAAAAATATGCAGAACCTAAAATTGATAAAATAGAAAAAATAATTAAGAGCCAATTAGCGAAATATAAACACCCCAGACAATTAATTGTAATCGATGAGTTGCCTCGTAATACTATGGGCAAAGTACAAAAAAATCTTTTACGTGATAAATACAAAGATACTTTTTTAGGATAATTACTTTAAATCAATTTGGACTATTGATTTTCTCTATAAAAACAATATCTAAACGTAATATTGTATTTGAAAATTTATCTTGGAGCGTCAAATGAAAAGTTTATCAATAGCGACATTAGTTTGCCTTTTCGCATCTCAAAATGCATTTGCTGGGGATATCGCAAAAGGTAAAAAAGCATTTAAAAAATGCGCCAGCTGTCATAGTATTGAAGATGGTGGTAAGAATAAAAGTGGGCCAAATTTATATAACATTCTAAATCGCGGCATCGCAACAAATGAAAAGTTTAAATACAGTAAAAAACTTGTTTCTTTTGCAAATGAAAATCCACAGTGGACAACTGAATTAATGGGTGCATGGCTTGAAAATAGTCAAAAGCTTGTAAAAGGTTCAAAGATGAGAGTTAAGGTAAAGAAAGAAGCTGATCGAGAAAACTTAATCGCTTACTTCCAGTCCATGGGGCAATAAAATTTATTGATTACTATCGGTTTAGAAAATAGTCTTAACTTAGCTGTGAGTTACATATTTTTTATGTGTTTATAAACAGTTGTCCTTGAAAGTCCTAATCGTCTTGCAACTAAACTTACGTTTTTGCCAGTTTCCAGCCAAGTCTTTTTAACTAATAAGCAGCTTTCTTTTCTAACAGAAGACTGAGAGCAGCATTCACATGGTGTGATTTCAGATCCTGATAAATTTTGGTCTGTTTGTATCACCGCGTTGCGTATAACTTGACCTTCTGTATTTGCTATTAAAACACGTAATACTTTTCTAAGTTGCCTTATGTTCCCAGGCCAAGATCTGGCTTTAAGAGATTCCATGGCGGTTTTTGAAAGTGTGTGATCTGGTGATATTTGACGTAATATTTCAAAAACAATTTTATCAAAGTCAGTTCTATCTTCAAGTAATGGCAATTGTATTTGTGCGCCAATCAATGATTCTAAAAATGCATCTGAAATATCAGGATTTAATTGCAAATCTTGCATCGCTTCTTTGCTTGAAAATAAAAAACCACTTACTGGAATGAATTTGTTGTTTGCATCTGGTTCTTGGTGCGCCTCTATGACTTCAGTGATTGCACTTTGAACAACTGTGGGTAATAATTCTATATTCTTAAAGCTAATAATTTTACCAATCGCTTGAGTGAGTTTTCCAACTGGGTGACTATTAACATCATTTTCGAAATAGCCAATCTTTCCAGATGTTCCAAAAAGAATATTCTCATAATTATTTGATGTTAGTTGGCTACAATCAATTTCTAGGTGTAGTTTATTTTTTGAAAAGCGCCTATTTAGTTCAACAACCGTTGAATGTTTTCCTGTTCCACGTTTTCCCTCAATAAATACTGCTAGACCATGATTTAATGCATTTTCAGCATTTAAGATGTGTCTCTTAAGTATGGGATCTTCCATAATATAATTTGGGTTAATGGGTTTTTTACTTTTTTGAAGTTTTTGTGTGCCATGATTTTCTATTGTTTTTAATAAATTTGTTCCAATAGAAAGATTTACTATTTTTTTTGTTGTATTATCCTTCATGGACATAAAGACTTCTGAACCCATTGCGTCTTGAATTCTAATTATTTGATCTGAATTGAGCCTATTAATAACCGCAGAAAATGGAACCGAAAAAATGTCTCCAAAATGTTGCTTATTATATAAATTTAGACCGTTTAGCATAATCTTTGCATTAATATTTGCACCATCAATAAACCCATGCTCATCAACTGCTAAAAGAGCTGCACTAGTTGTGGATAAATATTCATGGCGAGCATGAAAAACTAAAATTAATGAATCACTAAATTGTTCTGTAAATAATCTATTTTCAACATTTTTACTTGCGAGTTTTACTAATGCCAAAGTGTGCTCTTGTCGTGACGCAGCATCAGAAGTTGCATCTATGACACCCAGTATTTCGTCATTTTGACCATAAATGGGAGCCGCAAAACAGGATAAATTACCCAATTTTCTAAAGAAATGATCTTTTCCGGCAACAATTTGAGGTTTGCCACTGTGTAGAGCTAATCCTAATGCATTTGTCCCACGATTATCTTCAGTCCAAATTGAACCTGGTATAACGGCTTTTCCAGCATCACTTCGTTTGAATTCTTCATCAAGATATGCATCTAGTACAATTCCGCTAGTATCGGCATAAGCGACCATAAAATTAGTGCCCGCAATTTGATTATATAATAATTGAAGTTCTGGCAAAACGAATTGGCGAATTCGTTGGTTTTTTTCCTGAATGATTGAAAGATCAATGTCGGAGGTTACGGCATCAACAGGTTTACCAGAGGGGGATAAGCCTACATCTCTACATCTATTCCAACTATTTTGGATAGCATTTTCTTCACTTGATATGTCATTAGGCAATGAATCTGTATTCATGCCATTCTGATTTAATAATGTAGCATTTTCATTCATGATCAATACTCCACTTAAAGTGAATATACAAACTAGCGTTTAGAAACAAATCCGGCAAGTGTTCAAAAAGTGAACATATTTTCATCAACATTGACCAAAATTGTACAGTTATAGAAGTTGTTCATAATAAAAGTTGCTTATAATTTTAGCAAAATAGAATATAAATAGGTGAAATATGAAAGCTCAAGTGCTGAATAAATACGACGATGACTTAACTGCATCTTCGTGGGTCGATATGCAAGATGTACCTGATCCTAAAATAGAAAAGTCAAACGATGTAATTGTTCGAATTGGTGGTGCAGGTGTTTGTCGCACTGATCTGCATATTATTGAAGGTGTCTGGAGAGAAGCAGTTGACCCAACGGGAAATGAATTACTTCCTTTGATAATGGGTCATGAAAATGCTGGTTGGATAGAAGAAGTTGGATCAGAAGTTGAAGGTTTAAAAAAAGGTGATCCAGTAATCGTGCACCCTCACATTACTGGTGGAACATGTTTAGCATGTCGTCGTGGACATGATATGCACGGAGAAGGTTCTGCATTTCCAGGCGTAGACTGTGATGGTGGCTATGCAGAAGCATTAAAAACTAGTGTGCGGAACATTGTTAAATTACCACAAGCGTTAGTTCCAAAAGAAGTTGCTGCCTATTCTGATGCAGGGCTTACGGCATATAGAGCTGCAAAAAAAGCATCGCGCCATCTGCTGCCTGGTGAAAAATGTGTCATAATTGGTTCTGGTGGATTAGGCCATATTGCAATCCAAGTTTTAAGAGCAATGTGTGCGGCAGATATAATTGTAATTGACCCTTCTGACACATCTTTGGCCCTGGCTGATGAATGTGGTGCTGATGAACTGGTGAAAGCAGATGGCAATGAAGTTCAGAGAGTTATGGAACTCACAAAAGGCTTAGGTGCTGAAGCTGTTATGGATTTCGTTGCAGAACGTGGAACGACTGCAAAAGGTTTAGCTATGACACGTAATATGGGAACTTATTATGTAGTTGGGTATGGCGAAGATATAAATGTCAGTGCCTTTGAAATGATTACAACTGAAAAAAATATCGTTGGAAATCTTGTCGGAACATGGGCGGAGCTAACGGAACTAATGTCTCTGGCTGATAGGGGAAAAGTTCACTTATCTACACAGGAATATAGTCTGGCAAATGCGAACCAAGCTTTGCAGGATTTAAATAATGGAAAAGTAAAGGGACGTGCTGTCCTAATACCATAATCAAAGAAATACTAAAATCTGGGAGGAAAAAAGTATGAAGAAGATGATTAAAATCAGTACATTGACGGTGACTGCAAGTTTACTTGCTGTAGCTGCTCAAGCTGACAAGTGGAGCGATCAGTTTCCACATATTAAGAACACAGGTGATATCGCCGGTGAGTGTTCTTATGAATCAATGTCAAAGAAAGATTATTCAGGACAGAAATTAACAATCAATACGCATGCCGTTCCTGTTATTGGTGAACCAACAGCATTACATGCTGAGCAATTTAGTAAATTAACAGGTGCTGAAGTGAATGTTATTCACACACCAGCTGGTGATTTGTACTCAAAAGCTATGGTTCCATTCCAAGCAGGCCAAGCACCTTATGATATTGTATTTGGTTTCTCAAACTTCATTAGAGATTGGAAACAGTACTTACAGCCAGTACCAGCCAAATATGTGAACATGCGTCAAATGCAAGATGTTACGCAAAGTCACATTGATGTTAACTCATGGGATGGTGAGATGATCCAATTCCCAATTGATGGGGATCGTCATTATCTAAAATATAGAAAAGACGTGATTGATAATCCAGAGTACCAAGCAAAATATAAAGCTGAAACTGGCAATGAATTACGTATTCCTCAAACTTGGAAAGAGTATGGCGAGATGGCCAGCTTCTTCAATGGTTGGGATTGGGATAACGATGGCGAACTAGAGTATGGTTCAGCAGAAGTTATGAAAAAAGATGACCTAATGTTTGCAGCATTCTTTAGTCGTTCAGTAGCATATGCAAAGAACCCAAGAGTACCAGGTGGATACTTCTTTGATCTAGAATCAATGGAGCCATTAATTAATGGTCCAGGTTTTGTTGAAGCATTAACCGATTGGGTCGCAGCAACCAAATATGTTCCACCAGGTGGAATTAACTTTGGTTTGGGTGATGAAATTAATTCTTTTGGAGGCGGACAAACATTATTTAGCTTCTCATGGGATGATGCTTTCGTAGCCGCTATGCAAGATGATAGCCCAATTAAAAATAAAGTTGGCGCTGCTCCACTACCAGGTTCAGATCGTGTTTGGAACCGTTCTAGCGGTGCATGGGAGAATGAGTACAACCAAGCACCATACATTGTATGGGGTTGGACTGCTGCAGTTGCAAAAGCAAGCAAGAACCAAGACGTAGCTTTTGATTACTTATGCTTCTTTGCAAATGATGCTAACCACCAAGCTGATATAGCTATTGGCCGATTTGGTGTTAACCCATTCAAGAAATCAGATTTCGTACCTGAGCTTTATGTAGAGCGTCAAGGTTGGGATCCAGAAATTGCGAAGCAATATGCCGATACACTTATGGAAATGGAAGAGGGTAGTACAAACCGTGTGTTCCCACTACGTGTTCCAGGTGTTTTCCAATTTAACTCTGCAATAGCTACAGCAACATCTAAAGCTTTAGCCGGACAGCTATCTCCACAAGAAGCTCTTGATGAAGCAGCTGCTGACTGGAAGAAAATTGTTAAGCGTATAGGTGCAGATACAATTAGAGAAGCATATGCTGTTGGTGTAGCTTTGGAAGACAATCTGTAATAGATTTAAATTAAAATCAAAATAAACTATTGAACGCCCCTTAAATTATTTTGGGGCGTTCCTTTTAAAACGGAAAAAAATCATGAACTTTAAACATAAATATCTGTTTTTACTTCCCGGCTTTATCGTATTGCTAGGAATACTAATCTTTCCAATTGGTTTTACTGTAAGATTGAGTCTTTCAAGTTGGGATAGCTTTTTCCCAGGATTAGATTTCATCGGTCTAGAAAATTACACAAGATTATTTACCGATGATCCTAGATTTTGGGAGTCTTTCCAAAGATTAAGTTTCATGTCAGTAACTACGGTTTTTTTACAATATACCATAGGCTTTGCATTAGCGCACATGGTTTGGAAAGAAATTAAATTTCAAAGATTTTTCCGAGTTCTCTTTTTAATACCTATGATGACAACTCCGGTTATCATGACCGTTATTTGGAAAACTGTTTTTCATGAATCATTAGGTCCAGTGAATGATTTTTTTAGTCTTTTTGGAGTAACACCACTCTGGTTGAGCAGTGAAGCATTATCGAAGGTAACAGTTATTATAGTTGAAGTATGGCAATGGACGCCATTTATGTTTTTACTACTCTTAGCTGGCTTACTGTCATTGCCAAAAGAGCCTTTCTTAGCGGCCTCAATCGACGGTGCAGGTCCTATCAGGAAATTCGTATACGTAACTTTTCCATTGATGGCACCGATTTCAATAGGCGCAATAATAATTAGGCTTATTGAGGCGTCAAAGATTATGGATACAGTATATGTGTTAACCTCTGGTGGCCCTGGAACATCTTCAGAAACATCAAGCTTTTACATTTTTATAAAAGGTTTGCGTGAATTCCAGTTTGGTTATTCCGCAGCATTATCTCTAACTTATTTGATTATAATGATCATCAGTCTGACCATCATAGCTAAAATGTTAGTTAAATTGATGATAAGGAATTAAAAAATGGGTACTTTCTACGTAACACTCAAATACACTGCAGTGACATTATGGTCGATGTTCGTTATTGCACCATTTCTCTGGGCACTTTCTACATCATTTAAAGATTTTAATTCTGTAACAAGTGGAGCTACATATATACCTTGGGTTGATTTTGAACCTACACTAGAGGGTTGGAGGGTTTTACTAAGATCACCAGCACAAGGTGGTGTGAATATTGTTGAGCCATATATAAACAGTATTTTTGTNACCTGTTTAGCAAGTTTTATTAGTATTCTTTTAGGAACACTTGCTGCATATGCTTTATCTAGATATACTTTTAAAGCTGGGTTTATAAAAAATGATGACATAACATTCTTTTTTATATCACAGCGTATTATGCCCCCAGTAGTTTTAGCCATACCGTTTTTTATCATGCTAGGAAAACTAGGTCTCTTGGATACCCTACTTGGCTTGGTAATGGTNTATGTAGTACTTTTAATGCCAATAGCTGTGTGGATCATGGTGGACTTCTTTAACAAAGTACCGATTGAGATTGATGAAACTGCATTAATTGATGGATGTAATCCGATACAAGCATTCTTCAAAGTTGTACTTCCAAATTCTATACCAGGAATGGTTGTTGCAGGATTATTTTGTATGATTTTCGGATGGACAGACTTTTTCTTTGCATTCATTTTGACATTTACTGAAGTGCAGCTTCTTCCAGTTGCGATTGTTTCACTTAATTCATCAATAACACCATGGTGGAGCCTATCAGCGGCTGCATTAGTGTCAGTAGCACCTTTGATTGTCGTAGCATTTATTGTTGAACGATACTTATCAAAAGGTAATTTATCAGGAGCCTTGAAATAATATGACGCTGATAGCATCAAACTTAACGACCAAAGGTAAAGAAGAATTCTTTCTCAACGATATTTCTTTTGAAATGTCACCTGGTAAGATTTATACAATCATTGGTAGAACGTTATCTGGTAAAACTACACTATTGAAAACGATTGCTGGCTTAATTGCTCAAGATAGCGGCACACTTTCATTTAATGGAAATAACTTTGATGTTATTCCTGTTTGGAAGCGTCAAGTTGCAATGGTGTACCAGCAATTTATAAATTACCCTCACCTTAATGTTTTTGAAAATATTGCATTTCCACTAAAGCAAAGAAAAGTTGATCTGGCAGAGATAAAAAATCGTGTGCAACAAGCTATTGAGCAAGTTGGCTTGGAAGGTTTTGAAGAGCGAAAGATACAAGCTTTATCTGGGGGGCAACAACAACGTGTTGCACTTGCAAGATCTCTTGTGAAAAACGCAAATATTTTACTACTAGATGAGCCGTTGGTTAATCTAGATTACAAGCTTCGAGAGCAATTGAGAGAAGAGTTTAAAAAGATCTTCAGTTCTACGGCATCAGAAGAAGCAATATTAATCTATTCTACAACCGATCCTATTGAAGCCATGCAGCTAGGTGGTGAAGTCATCGTCATGGATGAGGGTAAAATACTTCAACAGGGTAGTGCTAAAGAAATCTATGAAAATCCAGCAACAACTAAGGTAGCGGAAATTACAAACGATCCTGCTATGAATTTGGTTGATGGAGAAATTAGTGGAAAAAAAATAACCCTTAATAACGAAGTTATACTCAACATACCGAAACATTTTAAAGATCTTCCTGATGGAAAATATTCCTTTGGTATTAGAGCTTCTGGAGTTACAATTGATAAATCAGGATTTCCATTCCAAATTGAATTAGCTGAAATAAGTGGATCAGAAACATTTCTTCACCTTAATAATGACCAGATACATGTAGTTGGATTATTAGATGCAGTGAAAAATTTTGATATTGGCGAAACTGTTAAAGTTAGTTTTGATATAGAAAAACTTTATGCATTTGGATCCGATGGAATTCTAATGTCATCACCATACAGCGGGACAAAATAATGGCACAAATAAAACTTCAAAACATTGCACATTCTTATAACCCAAATTCTGTTGATAGTAAGTATGCTTTAAAGCCATTCGACATGACATGGGTTGATGGTGGGCGCTATGCAATTCTTGGTCCATCTGGTTGCGGGAAATCAACCATGTTAAATATTATGTCAGGTATTGTGAAACCTTCTGAAGGTCGATTACTTTTTGATGGTGTCGACGTTACAGAAGAAACAACTTCAGATAGAAATATTGCTCAAGTTTTTCAGTTTCCAGTCATTTATGGAACAATGACTGTGTATGATAATTTAGCATTTCCACTTGTATGCAGAGGATACGATAAAGCATTCATTCAATCTAAAGTTAATGAAGTAGCTGAAGCACTGAGTTTAGAAGGGTTACTATCACAATCTGCTAGAAAATTAACTGCAGATCAAAAACAATTAATATCACTTGGTCGAGGATTAGTTCGTGATAATGTTGCTGCTATTTTAATGGATGAACCTTTGACTGTTATTGATCCTGACTTAAAATTTAGACTGCGTCGTAAATTAAAAGAAATAAACCAGAAATATCAATCTACGCTAATTTATGTTACGCATGATCAAAATGAAGCAATGACTTTCGCAGAAAATATAATTGTGATGGACGAGGGTGAAATTGTTCAAGTTGGTTCACCTGCAGAACTTTTTGACCGACCTAAAACAACATTTGTTGGATATTTTATAGGTGCTCCTGCTATGAACCTTTTTGAATGCAATGTGGTTGATGCACACACAATAAAATTTGGTAGTGCTAAAATATCCACTGAAACTGATTTAAAATCTGTTAAGGATGGAAATCTTAAATTAGGTATTCGTTCCGAATATGTTCAATTAACGAAATCAGCTGGTAAGAACACAGTTCAGGCAAATATTGAAAGTGTTGATGATTGGGGAAATCATAAGTTAATTTCTGCAAACTTTGAGGGTAGTTCCATAAAGGTAAAAGTAAAACGTGAAATTGAAGTTCCTGCTGAAAAGGTTTTTCTTAAATTTCCTACTAAGAACTGCTGTATCTACGAAAATGAATTATTAGTTTCGTAATTGCTGATTAACGTGGCGTAAATATTCACCATTATTGCATTATGCATAGATATCATTATAGCATGGTTTAATTAAGGATAAATTATGCAAAACTACGTGAGTCTAAAAGAACATTTAATAAAAACACTAGTGGTCTCAGCTTTATCTTGTTTAATGATGCTATTTGTTACGGAACTGGTAGTTCCTATACAATCATATTTTCTACCTGAATTAACATTATTTGCAGCACTCATCTTTCCGGTGCATGGTATTAGAGTTATTTCTGCTTGGTTATTTGGTTGGTATTCTGTTATTTACCTGTTTGTCTCAAATATTTTTGTATTTTTTCTTTTAAGTAGACATGAGGATAGTTTATATGGTTTGCTTTCTGCTCAATCAATAATGGCCTGGGTGCTGGTTAGTGTCATATGTATTTTTACATTTGATTTATTAAGATTGAGTGGTGTGGATACAAAAACTACCATTGGTAAAATCAATAAAGATGCTTGGAAACTTATAGTTTTAGTTGGCTTTATTTCATCTGTCTTTAACTCTCTTGGCCATAATTTGATATTTACATCTAATATAATGCCTGAAAATTCTTTAAGACTTATTTTTGCCTTTTTAATAGGTGACACAACTGGCACAGTTGTTTGTCTTTTTATGCTTATATATATTTTTAAGTTTTTTAACCGTTATTTTGAAACCGTCATTAAATGATGACGCTTATTTTTTCTATAAGCTATTTTTCCTGAAAAATAACCAAGTAAAATCCCAATACAATCTGCTTTGAA
>JGI20154J14316_10004280_pt1 | contig 11010 bp, 10 predicted proteins | sample COG_04_FD_14316 | JGI IMG/M metagenome (IMG submission 14316) | reverse complement strand
CTAGCTTGCAAACAGTCGATTTCTACACCAGCCACGAAAGCCTTTTGTTGGAATACGAAGAGGCGTTGACGCGGCTTGATTCGACATCTGGCAAATGGCTCGCTGGCTCGGGTCATATGATCTGGATTGGCGACCGCACCCGGCAACCGGACGGGGCACATGTAGAGTTTTGTCGCGGAGTGCAAAACCCGATTGGTCTGAAATGTGGGCCGACCACAACAGCCGAAGACCTTAAGGTTCTGATGGCCAAGCTTAACCCAGAGAATGAAGCCGGACGTCTGACCTTGATTGCGCGGTTTGGTGCTGGAAAAGTTGGTGATCATCTGCCGCGACTGATCAAGGCAGTTCAGCAAGAGGGGGCAAATGTCCTGTGGACCTGTGACGCGATGCACGGCAATACCATTAAATCCTCGAGCGGCTATAAAACCCGCCCCTTTGAAAGCGTTTTGCGGGAAGTGCGCGAATTCTTTGCGATCCACAATGCCGAAGGTACTGTGCCGGGTGGCGTGCATTTCGAAATGACTGGACAGGATGTAACCGAATGTACGGGCGGTGTTCGGGCCGTCAGCGACGAAGATCTCTCAGATCGCTATCATACCGCCTGTGATCCAAGACTAAATGCAAGCCAGTCACTGGAACTGGCGTTTTTGGTTGCCGAAGAATTGACCCAAAGGCGGGTGCAAACAGCCGCCAAAACGGGCTAAAAGACTGCGCCTCACTCTCCTTGGAAGTGGGAGAAGCGGGGAGGATGCCCATTGACGAAAGGCACCTCTTCGCGGCGTATATTTCTGGCCTGTTCAATTGGGCCAGTTTTAATTTGATTGTGCTTTTTAAGGTTGAACGTTCCGGTCGGGCTGGTGGTCAAAAAGATCTGCAGCTGCGGTGGGCAAGTTTTACAGCACAGCGGTTTATATTTCATGTTCGTATACTTTTTAAACGCTCTATAAATTGTACAACAACAAGCGCCTGTAAATTTGAAATTTATTGTTTCACGAGCTGTCGCAGGGTGTCTGAAAATCAATAATATTTCCCTCAATGGATGGTTTTTCCTGTGCTCGATCGTCATTGCGCAATCCTAACGCACTTTGGTGCCGGCTGGTATTTACGGTAACACGTTCGCGGACAGGCGGCGTTTCCAATGTAACATCCAAAGGATAGCTTTGTGTTTCGGTAATTTCAAACCGAAGACGATCATTGGACTTGCCAGAACTGCACGTTAAAACTCCGAAAATACGATTGGGTTCAGGCTGATCATCCAGCAGCGGTAGTAACAACATTTTAGCTGCTATCGCCGGCATTAGGGGGGTGGTGACAGCATGCAGTGTCAATCTGGTGACCTCGGGGGTGTCCAAGGTTGCATGTACGGCGACGGCAAGTGATCCCCGCGCTTGTGCTCGGAATAAAGCGCTAAGGGGCAACCCTCTTGGGTCCATGCCGAAGCATGCGGCGATCCCGGTTCCCGCTGTTTTAATTTGAACCAGCCCCGGTGCAATTTTGTCTGCAATAAAGATATTAGAGAGGTAGGGCTTTAAATCTTTGGCTTGCAAGTCACCGCTATGTGGAAGCAAAAAACTGCCCCTTAGCTGCAGCCAATAGCGTTCGATTTCTCTCAGTGTTTCGTTATCGCCCCCGCGCTTGTAGTTGTCAAATGACACAATATTAGCCNGATNGCTGCTTGCAAGATTTATTGTGTGACGACCGTATTTATCCATGTTCATTTTATCCATAAAATCCACGCTAAAGTTTCTTCACATAGGCTTAACCTAACTTAATATTTTGTTAATATTACATACAGAAACATCGATTTCAGATTTTCTTTGGTAAGTGGTTAATCTAGGTTAAAAAAGTACAGTGCTAAGAAAGTCGTGGGTTTCTCTTGCCTCGCGTTGGTAATGTGGCTTATCTGCGCTTGCATTATTCGGGAGCAGTTTGTGATACAATCGATGACAGGCTTTGCCTCGGCCTCTGGCAGCCAAGACACATTCGTCTGGATCTGGGACCTGCGCAGCGTCAATGCCAAAGGGCGTGACCTGCGGTTGCGCGTGCCAGATTGGATAGAGGGGCTCGAGGCACAGGTGCGTGCCCTGATCACGCCAAAGGTGTCGCGGGGGGCAGTGTCGCTGACGTTACGTGTCACCCGCGAAGAGACCGCCGGCGCTGTTGTTTTAAACCGATCACATCTGACCAAAGTACTTGCCGCAATGGGCGATATTGAGACACAAGCGATGGATATTGGGCTTGCACTTTCACCGTCAAATGCGTGCGATATACTTGCCCTAAGGGGGGTGCTCGAAAGCGCGCCCGAGCCGTCTGACACGGAGGCATTAAGCGGCGCTTTGTTGTCATCTCTCAGCCCAGTGCTCAGCTCGTTGATGTTGATGCGGGCGTCTGAGGGCCGGGCCCTGTCTGAAATTATTACCAGGCAGGTTGATGCGATCGCAGATTTGACAGACGTGGCAGCTGATCGCGCTCAGGCACAAAAAGCGCAGATGGCTGTGACGTTGCAACAAAATATCGAGAAAGCTCTTGGTGGGCGGGACTTGGATGAACAGCGTCTGGCACAGGAAATTGCCACCTTGGTGGTGAAATCAGATATCACCGAAGAAATCGACCGGCTGGGCGCACATGTCACTGCGGCGCGTGGTCTATTACAACAATCCGGACCGGTCGGCCGAAAACTTGATTTTCTGACGCAAGAGTTCAATCGCGAAGCCAATACGCTTTGCTCTAAATCTCATTCGGTTGAACTGACCCGCGTAGGGTTAGAGCTTAAAACTATAATCGATCAAATGCGCGAACAGGTGCAGAATGTTGAATAGGGGCCACAGATGAACCAGCGGCGCGGTCTACTGATCATTTTATCCTCGCCGTCGGGGGCCGGTAAATCTTCGCTGGCCAAGCGATTGCGTGCTTGGGATGCTGCGATACAATTCTCGGTCTCGGCGACCACCCGCGCGCCTCGAAGCGGCGAAACCCACGGTCGCGATTATTATTTCCACAGCCGCGAAGAGTTTCAAGCATTGGTGGCCAGCAACGATATGCTGGAACATGCCGAAGTGTTTGGCAATCGTTACGGCAGTCCGAAAGCGCCAGTATCTCGGGCGATCGACACTGGTCAGGATGTTTTATTTGACGTCGACTGGCAGGGTGGACAACAGTTGCGCAATTCACAATTGGGCAAACATGCGTTGTCGATTTTCATTCTGCCACCCTCGATCCCAGAGTTAGAGCGGCGCTTGCAATCGCGTGGTCAAGACAGCCAAGAGATTATCAACGGTCGGATGGCCAAAAGCCGCGATGAAATCAGTCACTGGCCCGAATATGATTATGTCCTTATCAATCAAGATCTCGACCGCACCGAACAGCAGCTGCGCACAATCATTGGCGCTGAGCGGTTGAGGTTGTCACAACAGCCAGACNTTGTAGAGACCGTCCGCCGCTTGAACGCTGAATTTGAGGAACGCAAATGACAATCTACGCTTTAGATGGGCATCGNCCCGACATCGCAACCGACACTTGGATTGCGCCTGACGCCAATGTTATCGGCAAAGTGGTGATCGAAAGCGGATCCTCCGTTTGGTTTGGCTGTACGCTGCGCGGCGACAATGAGGTGATTTGGATCAACGAGGGCAGTAATCTGCAAGAGCACTGCGTCCTGCATACCGATATGGGCTTTCCGCTCACGGTGGGGGCGGGGTGTACCATCGGCCATAAATCGATGTTGCACGGTTGTACGATTGGCGAAAATACCCTTATCGGCATGGGGGCAATTGTGCTCAATGGCGTCAAAATTGGCAAAAACTGTATTATCGGCGCCGGCGCATTGATTACCGAAAATAAAATTATTCCTGATGGCAGCCTGGTGATGGGGGCTCCGGGAAAGGTGGTCCGCGAAGTCGATGATCAAGCGATTATGGGGTTGCGGTCAAGTGCGCTGCATTATCAGGAAAATATGCTCCGTTTCAAAACGGGACTAAGCGGGGTCGACAGACCATGACGCGGCGCGATACCTCCAGCCTGATGCGGCCTTTGGCGTTGCCTGACAGCGTGTCATCGCCGGTGGTGACGCCTTTGTCACCTTCGGTGGTTTATGCCTCACGCTCCCCCGACGAGCTTGATGAACAATACGATGGGGACCTTTCGGGCTATACCTATGCCCGCGAAGGACATCCCAACGCCGACGTCTTGGCGGGTCTTCTGGACCGAATGGAGTCAGCGCAAGGCGGGTTTGTGACAGGATCGGGTATGGCGGCCGTTTCGGCGGTGCTGATGGGATTGATGGGCCACGGTGATCATGTGCTGGGGGGGGATCAACTCTATGGTCGGTCTTTGCGCATGCTGCAGAAAGATTTGCCGCGATTGGGGATCACGACAAGTTTTGCCGATGCGGGATCTGTGGATGCCATGCGCGCGGCGCTGCGTCCCGAAACCAAATTGATCATGATCGAGGTGGTGTCGAACCCGACGCTACGCGTGGCAGATTTGCACGGCTTGGTGAGTTTGGCCAACGAACGCGGCATTTTGCTAGCGGTGGACAATACCTTCACGACCCCCCGCGCGGTACAGCCACTTTTGGCCGGCGCCGATGTTGTCATTCATTCTGTGACAAAGCTGCTTGCAGGACATTCGGATGTGACATTGGGATATGTCGCGGCCAAATCCCCCGAGCTGCGTCAAAAAATGCTTGATTTTGCGGTCACAGCTGGCTTGACCGCAAGCCCGTTCGATTGCTGGTTGGCCGAACGTGGCCTGTTAACCTTTGATCTCAGGTTTGAACGCGCGCAACAAAACGCGCAGGCTTTGGCCGAGACGCTTGGCGACTTGCCAGGGGTCAAACAAGTGCTGTACCCCAAACGAACCGATCATCCTGATTATGATCTGGCGCACACCGTCCTTGGGGCGAATGGCGGCAATATGGTGAGTTTTGAGCTTGAGGGCGGTCGCGCCGCTGCCAACACCTTCGTGCAGGCCGCCAAAGGGCTGGCTTTTGCCCCGACGCTCGGTGATGTTGGCACAACCCTGTCCCATCCTGCCAGTTCTTCCCACCGGGCCCTGTCTGAGCAATCGCGTCTTGCACTGGGTATCACTGAAGGGTTTTTCCGCATTTCCGTCGGGCTGGAAGCGATTGAAACTCTGCAGTCGGTATTTTCCGATGCGGTTCACACAGCAAATCAAACAAGATAGCGCAATCGAGGTGTCGCCGCAGTGATAAATTACGAATAAAGGCGCTGTCATGCAAAAAGAAATGATCTTCAGTTCGCTATTAGAAGCCGTTCCACTACCCGGCTTGTTGATTACGGGTGAGAATCGAATTCTATGCGCCAACAGCGCGGCACTATTATTGTTTGGCAACAATGTGGTCGGGCTGGCTTATATCTCGGTGTTACGCCATCCCGCTGTATTAAAAGCGATTGAGGTCACATTGGGCGGGCAGGCCGAGGCCAAAACTCGCTATATTGCGGCTCTAGGTGATCAAGATGTGACCTATGATATGACTTGTCGGCGGGTCAAAATTGCCAAAAATAATCTAATTTTGGTTTGTTTTCGTGATGTAACGGATGTCGAGCAGGCCACTCAAATGCGCCGCGACTTTGTCGCCAATGTCAGCCATGAGTTGCGCACGCCACTCACCGCACTCAGCGGCTTTATCGAAACCCTGCAAGGTCCGGCCCGCGAAGATGCCGCAGCCCGAAAGAGGTTTTTGGATATTATGGCAAAAGAGGCTGCACGGATGAACCGTTTGGTGGACGATCTGTTGTCACTTAGTCGTGTCGAGAGTGATGAGCGCATGCGCCCGATTGAACAGGTCGAGCTTAATGGCCTGTTGCAATCTTGCATTATTACGATGGCCGCTTTAGCAAAGTCAGAGAAGGTCGATATGACCCTTCTAGGCGATGAAAGTAGCGAATATTTCATTCAAGGCGATGAAGATCAACTGCGGCAGGTTTTCAATAACCTGCTGGAGAACGCCATTAAATATGGGGGCGCCAATGGCAAGATTACCCTTGGTATTCAGTTGGTTGACCATGATGCAACACTGCGGGGATCCGCCATATGTGTGTGTGTTTGTGACACGGGTCCCGGGATTGATCCGCTGCATATACCGCGCCTTACGGAACGGTTTTATCGGGTGGATAGCCACAGGTCGCGTGCGGTTGGCGGCACAGGTTTGGGGCTGGCAATTGTCAAGCATATCGTAAACCGCCATCGTGGGCGCCTGGCGATTGCAAGTACGCCCTGCGAGGGGACCGCATTTTCTGTTTTATTACCGGCACTTTCATCTGCTTAGGAACGTGATGGCTGGAAAGAGACCAGAACTGAAACAGGACAAGCGCAACGTCACATAGACCACAGTTGCGACATTGATTAGACGGACCACTGGGTCGCAAGCCCTAAACCAGCCAGTAAACCCCGGCCAGAAGAATGGCCGACAGAACTGACAGCCCTTATGGCTGTGTTCAGTTCTATATGCTTTATCTGGTCATTACCGTCGCTACCGGGTCCCGCCACCCGCTTGCATGCAGTGATCATATTGTGAACCGGCGCTATGCTTTTTCCCCGTACAGCCCATTTTAAAAATGCCCGGCTGAGATCGGTGGTTTTGGCGCATTCTACATTTTGGTGGTTTCCAAAGAATGCGGGGCGCGCCCAAGCCGCATACAAAAGAAGGCCGGCAAGCACATCATCCCCCGATGGTGTCAACCCGCCACCCCGACCCTCAAGCAGCCGTTGCGCGCTGTTGAGATCACGCTGTTCGATGGCCAAGTTTAGGTCTGGAACAACCGATTGGATATCGTCGGGAAAGTAATCGGCAGAAATAAAACGGGCCAGCAGCGGCGCGATTAGTTTTAGATCGGTCTGAGTAGGCTGATTGGGTATAAAGCGTTCAGAAGCGGAAAGGTTAATTACGCCCGAAACGGTCTTTATTTCTTGCGGATAGATCGTAACCTGTGAGCCCTCTGGCGGGTGAGGAGGCGGGGCTGACAATATCAAATGGATGGGGCCTGCAGGTATCTGACGCGCAAGCCAGAGCCATTAAATTGGAGGGACCCAACCTGCACCGATTTGAAGTTCATCGGGGTAAACGGTGAGGCTGTGCTGCGCATTGGTTTCAAACAGCTTTGTTAGCCAAAGGAAACGAACCGGATGAAATACAGGGCGAGTCTCTNGGCACGTCAGTGAATTTATAGAATTGACGCANCACACNCCGCGACCGTAACGCAGTTATATTTGGATGTTTACAGAACCGGTAACTGCCCCTGCTCGCGATGATCGCGTGATGATAGAGGGTCGAAAGGGTGCAATTCGGGCATTGTTGCCCCCCTGGTGTGAGAGGTTGGTTATGTGTCTTGATCCAATGCTTACATCTGCAAATTCAATTTAATTGCAAAATTTTGCCGTTCGTACAAAATTGTCATAAAAGTTACACATAAAAGTTACATATATCCGCCAGAAGAAACCGCGTTAACTGTGCACTCTCATCAAGGAAATTGAAGATGCGTTTCACCATAGTGGCTGGAATTATATCCGTCGCATTGACGGGTAACTGCGCGCAAGCGCGGGACTACCTCAGTATTGCAGGTTCTTCGACCGTGTTGCCTTTTGCAACAATCATTGCTGAGCACCTTGGCAACAACCCAACTTTTAAGACGCCAATTGTCGAGTCTGGCGGATCGTCGGTTGGAAAAAAAGGCGTATGTGAAGGAACGGGTGCAGAATTCACAGACATTGGAAATGCATCCTCAAGAATGAAGACCGGAGAACTTGAATTTTGCGATAAAAACGGCGTGACTGTGACGGAGATCAAAGTAGGCTACGATGGCATCGTTGTTGCGGGATCAAAGTCAGGGCCGGTTCTGAAAATCTCTAAGTCCGATCTTGGTAAAGCACTGACTGCCACGGTGCCCGTTGACGGGATCATGGTCGCAAACCCCTATAAACTGTGGTCGGATGTGAACCCAGAGTTGCCTGAAATCACCATCCGCGTTTACGGCCCACCAACAACCTCTGGAACCCGCGCGTCTTTTGTGGAGATGGTCAATCAAAAAGGCTATTGTGAAAAAGACGCCCAAGTCAAAGCTGCACTCAAAGCCGCAGGTCAAAAAGATAAAGTGTGTCGGGCAATGCGCACCGACGGTGCTTATGTCGAGGCAGGTGAACAGGACAACCTGATCGTTCAAAAGCTTCAAGAAGATTCAACTGCTTACGGTATTTTTGGATTTTCCTATCTTGACCAAAACTCTGACACATTGCGGGGCGCGATCATCAATGGCACAGCACCCACCTTTGAAAACATCGCGTCTGATAATTATTCAGTGTCCCGTGCGCTGTACTTATATGTCAAGCATGCGCATGTCGGTGTTGTCCCTGGCATCGAAGAGTATATGGCTGAATGGACAAAACACTGGGATGAGGACGGTGTTCTGGCCGAAAACGGTATGATCCCAATGCCAACAGCTGAGCGTGCAGCCTACGCTAAAGCCATGAAAACCCTGCCAGCGCTGACCGCGGACATGTTGGAATNAATACAATCTTGCAACCTTGGAAAGCCGATTTATCGGTTTCCCTTGCCACATCAAAGTAAGTAGAGGTTTAAGGTGACAACATTTCAGATCGCTGCCAATATCCTGATTATTGGCTTTGTTTATTTTTTCATTGCTCAGAATTCGGCGCGGCAGCTGCAATCTTCAACCCAGACAAAAATGCACTCAAGGCATCATTATTACGGTTTTTTTGCAGCTTTTATGGCGTGGTTACCCGCCTACGCGTTACTTATCGTTATGGCGATCGGCGATGACATCGTTTTTCGGTCTCTCAGCACGAACCTTATTCCAGACGCGGTGCGGACAAATGCAGATTTCAACGAAATTATAGCCCATGCGCAAATCAAAAACGTGGTGAGCGGCACGAATTTCGGCACACAACCTGACTGGGTGTATGACGCAGCTCAGGCGTGGCAAGGCTGGATCGCGACATCCACGACACTGACCACGATTTTGTGTTTGTCCCTCGCGGTACTTGGCGGGTTCTGGGGGTATTACAAAATAAACTCAAACTTTAGATCCCGCAACGCCGTGGAAAGAATAATCGTTGCGTTGCTTGCGGCAAGCTCGGTGATTGCTATTCTCACAACCGTTGGAATCATTTTTTCCGTGGTGTTCGAATCCTTGCGGTTTTTTGCTTTGGTGCCAGTGAGTGAGTTTCTGTTTGGCATCACATGGAACCCGCAGTTCGAAGGTGCAGAACGGGCAGGGTCGGGGCAAATGGGCCTTTCCACGTATGGATCTGTCCCTTTGTTTGCCGGCACCATGTTGATTTCGGCGGTGGCTTTGACAGTTGCGGTGCCCGTGGGTCTGTTCAGTGCAATTTACCTGTCTGAATACGCCTCTGACCGGGTGCGCGGGGNGGTCAAACCGCTGATGGAACTGCTTGCGGGGGTGCCAACGGTTGTTTACGGATTTTTTGCGGCCCTGACGGTGGCACCTTTCATCCGCTCAATGGGTCTAACACTTGGCTTGGATGTAGCATCAGAATCTGCATTGGCAGCGGGGCTGGTGATGGGGATCATGATCATCCCTTTTATTTCATCTTTATCTGATGACGTCATCAGGGCAGTGCCGCAGGCTTTGCGGGAGGCGGCTTATGCGCTTGGCAGCACCCAAAATGAAACCATTCGGCAGGTTGTCTTGCCGGCTGCTCTGCCCGGGGTCGTCGCCTCGGTGTTGCTGGCGGTGTCGCGCGCGGTTGGTGAAACGATGATTGTGGTCATGGCGGCCGGTCTTGCGGCCAATTTATCTTTGAACCCGCTTGATGCTGTGACAACAGTAACCGCGCAGATTGTGACAATTCTGGTGGGTGATCAAGAATTTGAATCCGCCAAGACCCTATCGGCCTTTGCGCTCGCACTGACACTGATTGTGATGACCTTGGTGCTTAACTTTATCGCCCTGCACGTCGTGAATAAATACAGAGAACAATATGATTAGTACCTCCAAAGGGATGGTTTCGCCAAAAATGGCAACCAAGCGCGTTGCAGCCTCAATGGCAAAGCGCAAAAAAAGCGAACGCAACTTCCAACTCTTAGGGCGCGGCGCAATTGCCGTTGCGCTGGCGTTTCTTGTTGTGTTGTTCTCTTCAATTTTCTCCAAAGGTCTTCCAGGTTTCTTTCAGTATTACGTCGAAATTGAGGTTGATATTGACCGCGAAAAGCTTGATCCGACGGGTATTTTTTCGCAGCAATCTTTGTATGACGGGGATGCGCGTGGGGTGATTAGATCGGCTTTATACGCAGCAGTTGGTGCCGAAGGGCGCTTAAACAAGCGCGCTGCAGGCAAGCTGATCTCACCTGGAGCAGAACAGCGTTTGCGCAAAATGGTTTATAATGACCCGTCACTCATGGACACCACCCAAACATTACGGTTCGCTATGGACGATGATGTCGACAGCTTTCTTCGGGGATTTATCAACCGTGAAACCCCTGAAAAAGACCGCCGTATCAATGATAGAATGGTGGAATATATCGACAGGCTTCAGGCGGATGGCAAGATTATATACGCATTCTCCGATTATCTTATTTTCGGCAGTGCGTCGCGCAACCCCGAAATGGCAGGCATCTATGGTGCGTTTATGGGATCAATCCTAACGCTCTCGGTTTGCCTTGTGCTCGCGTTTCCCATTGGCGTTGCAACCGCGATTTACTTGGAGGAAATAGCCCCGAAGAACCGCATTACCGAAATTATCGAGATCAATATCAACAATCTTGCGGCAGTACCCTCTGTCGTGTTTGGCATTCTAGGTTTGGCGGTATTTATTGGTATTTTTGGCCTGCCACGATCGATCCCGCTGATTGGGGGGGTGGTGCTCGCCCTTATGACGCTGCCGACAATCATCATTTCGTCGCGGGCCGCAATCCGCGCCGTGCCACCCAGTGTACGCGAAGCCGCTCTGGGGGTTGGCGCGTCACAGATACAAACGATATTTCACCACGTGATCCCATTGGCGATGCCGGGG
>JGI20154J14316_10004276_pt1 | contig 11014 bp, 6 predicted proteins | sample COG_04_FD_14316 | JGI IMG/M metagenome (IMG submission 14316) | reverse complement strand
CCAATTAACTTGTCCGGATTCATTGCCAAGCACATCGAACAACCTGCAAACCTCCATTCAAATCCAGCCTCTCGAAATATTTTATCCAAGCCTTTTGCCTCGGCCAATTTACTCACCACTTGAGAACCGGGAACTACAATTGCTTTCACACCTTCCTTCACCTTGTGACCGCCCAGTTGCCTCGCTACTTCCTCCAAGTCTGAAATTCGCCCATTGGTACAGGAGCCAATGAATGCAACATCTATCGGAGTTCCTTTAATGGGCGCCCCGGGAGTTATTTTCATATACTCAATCGCTTCATCTATGCTCGCTTTTTCTTTTTCCCCCATACCGGTTGAATCCGGTATCGTTTCGTCTATGCCGATTGCCTGGCTCGGATTAATGCCCCAGGTCACCGTCGGACCAATCTCAGAGGCATCGATCTTTACTAAATCGTCATATTGGCAGCCCTCATCAGACGCAAAGGAAGCCCACTCGGATGTAGCTTTATCCCAATCTTCATCTTGGGGAGAGTATGGACGTCCCTTTAGGTAATCAAAGGTTTTTGCATCTGGATTAACATACCCAACCCTTGCTCCTCCCTCTATTGACATGTTACAGGCAGTCATTCGTTCTTCCATGCTAAAAGAATCAAATACTTCACCGGCGTATTCATAGGCAAATCCAGTTCCTCCATTTACGCCCAGCAATTTGATGATGTGTAAAATTACATCCTTGGCATAAATCCCTGGATTTAAACTTCCATTTACTTCAATTCGACGAACCTTTAATTTCCCCAATGCCATCGTTTGTGTGGCCAACAGGTCGCGGACTTGACTAGTTCCAATTCCAAATGCAATTGCGCCAAATGCACCATGAGTAGAGTATGGGAGTCTCCACAGGCAATCGTCATGCCGGGCTGGGTAAGTCCCTGTTCAGGACCCACCACATGAACGATGCCCTGTTTTCCAGTATCAACATCGAAAAAAGTAACATCAAAGTCCTGACAATTCTTCCTAAGTTCCTTAATCATCGCATCTGCTAACGGGTCGGAATAAGGTTCCTGGGTTTCATTGGTGGGGACGATATGATCGACCGTGGCAAAGGTCCGCTCGGGATAACGAACGGGCAGTGATTTCTCCCGTAGCATACCAAATGCCTGTGGACTGGTCACTTCATGAATTAAATGCCTACCAACGAATAATTGGGTTTGGCCATTTTGCAACTGTCCGACCGCGTGAGCATCCCAGACTTTTTCAAATAAATTTCGCTTCATCATAGAAATGCCCAAACCATAACGAAATCAGAACCTCGGGCAAGTTCAATGCCATGCGAATTACAAAAACTTTCGCTAAAACGAGTTACTCATCAAGAGGGTTTATCTTAGAACCGCTGTTTAGATATGCCTTTTTGAGGAGGCTTTCAATTGGTTTGCGCGATAGAGATTCTGCGTTTTCTTGTTTTGCAGATTGGTAATCCATTAGTTTTTTGAGTGATTGCCCATTTCTTTTTTGCAACTCAATAACNTGGTCAATTAATTCATTTGCTTCANTATTACTGCGTGGATCAAATCCTATGCTATCCCTTGCCTCTAATAGCAAAGCTAGACTCTCTTCCTTCTTTGCCAAGATTGATTCAATGGTATCTAAATGCTTCGCCGCAATGGCTTGAGTCTCGGCATGCAAAAGATTTTGGTGGGTCTCAAGTGTGCTAAGGAAAAACTCAAATAACTGAGAATTATCGCTCGAAGTCGACATTTCCTCGAGGTCTATGCTTTTAGTGAGAGTGAACCGGGTTGTTGATCACCAGATATTTGATTTTCTGGGTTTTGAGCCAACATTTCAGACCACGCATCTCTCAATTCAGTAATTACTTTTTCTGCTTCGTCAATGGTATCAGGTTCTTTCTTCAAGTTAGCCTGTTGAAGTTGATGCATTACATAGTCGTAAAGACGATAAAGTGTACCGGGGAGTTCCCCAGGAACTGACATATCTAAGGACGATTGCAATTCAGTAACGATATTTTGGGCACGAATGAGATTGTTGTTCACATCTTCATTGCGTTTAGTGAATTCCTCCTCCTCGAATGCACGCTTTGCAGCAGTAGTAAATCGTAAGCAACCATCAAAGAGCATTAGGACCAATTTCCCAGGACTTGCTGTTTGTACCGATTGTGCCTTGTAGGACTTTGCGATTTTATCGTATTGCATAATCAGGGCAGGAAAACTTAACCAGCAAAATCCTCAGTGGAAAAAAGTTTTTCAGCGAGCCCTTCGAGATCGTTATCGTTTGGCCAGTTTGGATCAGAAAGAAGTGCCTGAGCCCGTTCAATCGCTTCCGGTCTAATTTCCTCCGTGGAATTTGCCGCGCGATTGGATAACTCAGAAATGTCAGTTAAGCGAACCTTTGCTGTTTCTAGAGGCAGTGTACTCTTCTGAGCACTAACCGTAGACTCGGGCTTACCATAAGCTCGAACAAATGCGTTATTTTCACTACCTGAAATTGCGTCCATAAATAAAACTAAGCTTAATTTGTGCCAAAATAGGAGAAATTGCAACCCTCTTTTTGAACTATCTTAATGGAAGCGTGGAAAATGTGGTGGATGCAACATATTTTGCAAATATTCGGGGGGAATGTAAAACGCTCCCTGATGTTTTGGCAGACAGTGCCCGAACTTGTTCTTTTTCCTGAAAAATCGAGGAACCGACAATTACACTGGCATGACCCGCGTCAAATGTTTCATCAATTGCCCACATGAATTCGCCGGTTTTGATATCCACTAGTTTTGCTCGCACACCTAGCGACATCGGTCTGTAAGGTCTGTATGAATGAAGGTCAACGAAGAGCACGCCATTTGCACTGGTCCTATCTTCGAGGGTGCGCAGGAAACTCTCAGGCAGTTCTCCCGAGGAAGAAACGCGTTCGGTTCCGAAATATTCTTTCATTTGCTTGGTGTTAATCCGAATCGTTTCAAATATCCTCTCCTGAGTGAGTTCCTGGTGAAAAATATCATCAATGTACTTTAACATTCCCGAATTCTCATCCGGGTAATAACATGGCAATGTAATTACTCGGTTAAAGTAGTTAGGCAGTCGTTCAATTGGGTAGAGGTTTGTTGGTACAAAGGGTTCTGCTCTTGCCACCACCTTTTCCTGTTCAAATTTCCTGCAACTTGTGAAACTGGTACTAATTAAAAGTGTAAACAGGGAATATCTTATAAAAATTATCATTTCTTAAATGAGTTTTGAAGTGTTTGAAGTTGTGTGTTCAATTGGGATTGCATTTCTTCCATCCGCATAAATCCATCGCTCAATGTTTTTTCCCGTTGTTCGAGGTATCGTTCCATATCCTCAATGCGTTCATCAATGCGCTTATTCTGGCTCCGTATACTTTCAATATGCGTGTTGTAAGCTCCTTTATACCCACTATCTGAATCACCGGACAAAAAGGCACTAATAAACTCGTCAATTGCATTTGAGATACCTTGATAAGGTCGATAAGTCGATGTGTTGGCATCAAAGGCAGCAGAGTTAGCAATCGTGTCACCCACAACCGCATTCGTTGCGGTAGGGCTATTGGGATCGTTATTTGTTAGTGTCTTTGGGGCGGTTGCCGTAATATCATCTGCATCCGCGGTCTTAGTCGACTCCACTCTTGCATCACTAAATAATGCCTTTACCTTGTCTGGGTTTTTTTCCAATTCCTGTATCAATAACGCAGAATTCTTAACCATAATCCGGTCTGAACCAATTCCAAAATCAAGCCCAATACTCGACAATCTAAAACTCGAGTAGGCGGGGTCCGTTTCGGTCCAATTTGCTGCTCCACCACCACCTGCAGCACTGTATGTCCAGTATTTCGGATTGCCTGAAGCGTTATCATTGAGCACTTTTACGATATAACCGTCGTTGTTACTGTCAAAATTAAGGTCGTTGGCAATGGCAACTAATTCAGCACTATTGCCAGCTCGCGCATTTATGATCAGATTCGAACCATCTGATGTAGCACCACTTTCGGAGTGTGGAGTAGAGTCACCAAAAACTACTTTTCTTAACTGACTTCCGAGTCGACTAATTTCAATNTTACTTGAAAANTTACCNGAGGTCACCCTNTCTCCGTCATTAGTAACGGAAGTAAGGCTTTTAATGTAATCTTGGGCATCGTTGAATTCTTCAATCAATTTATCAATTGCTGCCTTCGCCTGGGATGAATCTCTGGCTACTACAAAGGAGGCAGAATCATTTACATCCATTTGGGCAATATCAAAAGTGATTCCCTCATATCCATGTTCGGAGTCTGTAAATGATGTTTTATTACTATATACCTTGTCTCCTTCATTTACTCGGACGATCGAATTTTGCCCTAATTCGTCGACCATCGTTCGTCCAACACTTGCAATCACTTGTCTCCATTGCGTGCTTGCGGTGGATGGACTTTCGGTAGGAACCTGCAGGGCTTGCCAAAATGTAGTAGGATCGCCACCGGTACCGCCCAAACTCACATAAGTCCCATTTGCGTAGGTCGCATTATTGGCAGAATTGTAATCCACATAATTGGCTGCTGGTGCAGCCAAGCCCATTGCGTTGAGGAGGTTGCCGGTACCAGAGTTCGCAGTTAATGCATCCCAGGTAGTTGATTCGTGAAGCGTAATCCCGACTGAACCTGCCTCTTTATTTCGGACTACAAATCGATCACTTACTGGATCGTAATACATGTGAACATTTGCATCCGATGAGTTTACCCGGTCGACCAATGTTGAAACAGTATCGGTGTTTACATTATAATCGATACGAACTGCCCCCTCCCCTTCACCGATAAAGAAATTCCCCAATCCANATGNATTAGGAACCAGAGTTGTACCAAAATTAGCNCCTGCCAATGAGACCTTCATATCAATCGTACCCAATGCCTGACTACTCTCGATCACACTCTCCTGTAATTGCTCCCAGTATGCCGATACCGCATCAGGATCGGGTATGGTTACAGCCTGCCAAAAATCACTGTCGGTGTGTACATGATTATTTGCCTTGGTAAGATCGACCGCAACTAAGTCCCAATCATTTGCATTCGCAGCCTGAATTGGGTCTGTTGATGTGTTCGCACGTGCACGATAGTATTTACCGTCACTCCCCTTTCTAATTTCTCCTGCTAATGTACCAGCGAAAGTCGTACTAAAATCATGCGCCCCGGATCGACCAAATGCATCTTCACCAGAATCACGGGTACCAAAATTTCCGTCTGAACCAGCATAACCCGCAACATTACCAGCTTTTGCCCAAAGAGAATAATCAATTGCATTGGCCACAGCTCCAGTATTACCAATTCGCTTCATGCCAGGCTTAATTTGCTGCCAGTAATTCGAGTCAAATGAAGAAGCTGTGTCCGCATGCCCGTATTCAGTCCAGTGACTTGCAAAGCCAGCATCCCCTGAATTAGTTAACTCAGCAGTTTTACTGGACCAAAATTGTTGGGTTTCAGCATCTGTAGCGACTAAATTCAGGTCAGTGAGTTTTGTAGTTTTATCCGTCCACCAGCTTGAAAACCCGCCGTTGGAGTCATCAGTAAGTTCGGCATTAACATTTGAACTCCCCCAGTANGTGTCTACATCGTTACCATTTCCAATATCAGCAAAATCAAAAATATCTGTAGTTTTATCAGTCCAGAAATCGTTAGTCGCTGTTGGATTGCTAATGTCAGTGGTTACATCGCCCCACCAGTTTGCATTTGCTGCCAGGGTGGAAGCATCCACCACTGCCCATAATCCATTTCCAGCACCAGCAGTACCCGTGGTATCAGCAAGCTTTGCTAAATTGGTTACATTTGTCCAAACCCCTGAACCGCCAGTTGCTGGAGTGGTTGCCTGCGTATCTTCAGTCCAGTAGCTGTTTGCACTACTAAGAGTTAATGGGTCAGTATCCACAGTCCAATATGCAGTGCCAGTGGCAACTATTGCGGTCGCATCCTGCCAGTAGGTGCTCAGCTGAGCATGCCCAGTATTTGAAAGATTAACTGCTGCGGTAACATCTTCCCATAAATCAGCTCTTGCGGTTGCATCTGCTGGATTAGTGGTGGTGTATTTTTTTAATACCCCAGTTCCCAGCCCGGTTTGCATTGCATCTAAGGTAGCGAATCCTGCACTCCATCCCGCACCACCGGAAGCTGGATCATTTGAATTCGCCCCGCCAGAGGTATTTTGGTAATAGTTCCCGTCTGTCCCCAATGCAATCGCATTAGAGGCAACCCCTGCCGCATAATTGCCAGTATATGCTACTTGGAACTGGAAATAATTAGCCCCTTCCTTTACGACATCTGTTGCACTAAAAGCACTCGTATTAGTGAAGCTGTTGGCAATATCAAATTTAGGGGTGTAATAGCCCGAACCCGAGCCATCCCTAATTGTGTCGCTAAAAGAACTACCATTGGTGTAAGCTGAGTCACTCCAGTTTGTAATTCCAGATAAATCTCCTTGAGATTGGTAAAATGTGTTGTTTCCATCGTTGTGGACGACCTTATTGTTTCCAAACGATGAGACATTTCCGCCAGAAGTATGGTCATCAACTGCAGTCCAGTTCGCCGAAGCCTTAAAATAATTCGAGGCTCCTTTAACTACATTATTCTGACTGTACTTGCCCGTTGGATTGCTGCTGTGTGCAGCGAGACTCGTTAATGTGCTCGTGGGTTTCCAGACCTTACTACTTGCTGCATTTTGGTGAAGAAAACGAGTGCTTGTTGTGGCACCACTTGCATCTGCAAATACAGCTGAGCCAGAAGCAGATACATGATCGGCTACATTCGCACTAGCCTGAAAGTAATCAGTCCCATCGTAAACAACTGTTCCTGTGGTATGATTAACGGATTTATCATAACTTGCAGCAGTTATACTCGAAAAATCCTGCTTTGCCTCGTATAGAACCGACCCTATTTTCGCAAATTTGTTATTCGCGGCAGAACCAGTTGTATCAAATGCCGTTACTGCATTCCCTGCAGTATGAGCAACCGTTTCTCCCCAGTTTGCTCCCGCTTTATAAAAGTTATTGCTTGTGCCATCCTCAACAAGCATAGCCTGTACATTCGCATTGGATGCTCCAATAGTACCGCTGTTAAATGTCTGAAAGAGTGTACCTGCATTGTGTGCCTGAATCGCACTAAAATTTGCATTTGCTTGGTAGAATTTCTTATCTGCACCACCGGCAGAGTTATGCACAACCTTATCCTTTGCCCAACTTTGAACAGTCGACGCACCCGTATGGTCACCCACACCACTCCAAGCTGCACTTGCTTTAAAAAAGTTTGTCCCGCTCCGCTTGTATCCTGAATATATGAATTAGGAACCCATAATTTCCCATAGCTTGCTGCTGATGTGGTATCAAGGGAGAATAATTCATTTGCAGCTGGACTTGCTGCATTTGTTGGGTCCCATTGGGAGGTAGCCTGATAAAACTTTGAACCTATTTGAACATAATCATTTGCAGCCCAATTGCTTCGATTAGAAGTTCCTGCATGTGCCTGAACAGTATCCCATTTTGTTTGATTTGGTTTATAATAATGATCCTGAACATTTGCATCTCCCTGTTTTCCTACCACATATTTTTTACCTGTAGTATCAAACGCGGCACCATACAAAGTATTGCCAACACCGTTTCCTGAATGTTCAACCGCAGAGTAACCTGCTCCATTGTGTTGATACATTCTACCATTAATACGAATCTTTTTTGGAATGTTATTTGTCCACTCGGATCCATTGGCTGTAGCTGTAGTTGCTATTCCATTTGCCCCCGCAAAATCAGTAGACAAATCGTCCCAATTTACAGTTGCTGTATCTAATCGTTCCTTAACTGCCCTGAAGAAATTCCCATCACTACCCTTGACGATATCACCTGTCTTGTAGGTCTTTGATGTATCTCCTGGATCGTGGTTTATTGTTGTATTTGCATTATCAGCATCTGCTCCAAAATTCGTGCCCGTGGTACTGTAGTCCGAGTGCGAACTTAGAGTTGAGAGCAACTTCCAGTGGGGACCGGTTGCCTCCTTGGTCATATCCCCAGCAGTAACCTTAGGATTATTGTCATCAAATGCGGTAGTTGGGAAATTCACACCAGACTTTACCTGATAAACAAATCCGTTCTTGTAAACATTGGTGCCTGCAGTGTAATCAGTCGCGGCATTATGCAGAGCTTCGTTCGCAATTCTTTTAAACAAAACCTCACTGCCTGCAGCTCCCTTCGCTACATAGAGTCTACTGTCCGATGATGACAGGCTTTCATCTGGATCGTCCAGCCTAAGCCATGATTGCGTTCCATCACCGCCCGACCATACAGAAATCCCGCTGCCGACCTCAAGGTCCGCGTCTCGCGTTACACTAGCACGATTAAGCAAGCGTAATACATGCAGGAAATTGGATGAATCTGTCGGTGAACCAAGCACCGGTACTGCATTCAAGGAATTGGGAGAGAGTTCGCCGCCATCCACGATCATTTTGTCGTTGGCTTGGTCGTACTCGAATGTTATCCCAGTCATATCTGATTCGGGGTTGACACCTGAAACGCCACTGACTGCTGCGTTTATCTCATCGATTATGCTTTGCAGTGTAACATCCAAATTGTCAATGGAGAGAGTTTTTCCGGCAATGGTAAATGTACCTGTAGTAATTGCTGTTTGGAGAGGAAGTTCGTTGAGTTTTTCTGAAAGAGTTAAACCTGCACCCAATCCTCCCGGCACACGATTCTTGGACGACATCTCGGTCTGTGTGCCAATCGAGTATACGCTGACCACATAATCTCCGGTTAATGCTCCTGCCTTGGCAGATGCGGAAAGTATTGCTGCAGAAACAGAATCCATCCCGACTTTTCTACCCTCGTAAAGATCATCATTATTCAGGGCACCTGCTGCTCCGTTCAATGCATCAAGTTGGCTCTTGAGGAGTCCGAGGTCAGAAACCTTGGATTCGTTTGCAGATTTTTCGCTTTGGAGTCTTTGCTTGGGAATTGCTTCCAATTCCACCAATTGCTCGACCACAGGTTTCCAGTCAAACCCGGAGGCTAATCCAGTAAGCTGTAAGTCGGAACCCATTTAAAAATCCAAAGAATGGAGTAATGGAAATCGTGAGACTGTGAATAAACGCATCATGTGCATGTGCTCGTGTGAGCAATTATTATGCCATGAATGTACGAAATTTAACTAACTTCTTCGAGTTGAGCGGTAGATTGGGGGGTAGAATCCTTAAAACTAGTCTGTAATTGCTCAAGGAGCCAATGGCTTCCCTCGCTCAATGCCCAAAAATATTCCTTGTTTCGCTGGATCGCAGACCAATTCTTACTCGGGTAGTTGATATCCCTTATTCTCCTTCGATAATTTACCAATTCGCTCTTAGTCTTACCCTCGAAAAGAAAATTCCAATGACTCTTCTTAGAATCGACCAATTGATTCAATTTTCCTGCCTCATTAAGCAGATCTTTTAACTGCTTATTATCGGAGTAATGAGTGCCTGAAAACTTGTCAGGGATTAACTCTGTTTTAATGGCTGCAGACAAAGAATTTTCTAAAATATCCTCGGCATATTTTTGCATGGGGGAAAAAACTGCCATAAGATCGGGACAATTACCTTGCTCTTGAAGTAATTTTTGCACGCGATTTTTAAATGGACTACTGTCCGTTGGACCCGCCCACTGGATTGCTTCATCGTACGTCTGATAAGGAGCACCCTTGATTTGAACTCCAGTCCTCGCCAAATTTCGATATTCTATATTGGGATTATTAGCAATGAACTGCTCAAATGTCTTGAGGTATACAAAAAGTCGGCCCTCGACTGTTACCTTCTCTTGGGTGTTGCCAGGCAAGCGCTGGCCTTTTGCGGACTGGGCGTAATGCGCACCAGTATCTGAATAGGAAGTATCATCCGAGTAGTATCTACCGTCATCTCGAACTGCCATATCCTGCCCGACCAAGAACACCTTCTTGCACCCAAACAAACGAGACAAGTCTAATACGCACCCCGAAACCGTTCCTTGCTCGAGAATGGGAGTTCCTGGTTTCCCACCAGTCCTCTCTCTCAACAAATCAACAATAGGGTTATAGGTGCACCAAGTAAGTATCCTACCGGTAAACCTTCGGACAATTTCTGGATATGCACTAAAAGGACAGGCTAAGGGCACTCCCTCCAGACTTATATTTTCAAAACCTGCGAGGGTTGGAGAGAGTGGGTCTGCGGTAACCACTAAGTGGGGTTTGATGCCATTGTTGATTAATTTCCTGTACGGACTATTACTGGCAACAATAATGGCTTTGTCCTGCATCTCCTTAAGGAAGTCGATAGACTCGTCTAAGGAGGGACCGGCTCCTACCAATATAAAAGGAATATCAGGAAATTCATCTTTCATCTCTCCTACATCAGGAGAATTTGCTAGGTGAGGAAGGTTTTTAAAGGTATTTTTTTGGATATCAATGGCGGTTCGTACATTGACCTCCATTAATGGACGAACTACCAGGTATTGCCTGACTAATTCGTTCCTCATACGATCGTAGTATCCCTCATCCACACCATGCAGGGGAGAGAATACGACACTATTGACATCAGCCACGCCGGATAATGCCGCACCTTGGATATCGGTAAAAAAAGCATCATCAATCTCACCGGTGCCCAAGATAAAGCGCTCGCTGGAAAGCAATTCGGTCAGGTCAAACCTAGCCAGTGTTTCACGCAAGAGAGTCGGGTCTTTTTCTGCTGCCAGAAAGTTTGTGCCCGAGGTTGAATGATTGAGGAAATAAGATAAATGAGAACCGTCACCAACGCCTGTAATTGCGTAGAGGGATTCTGGATGAAGAACTAAACTGCTGAACCAACGCTTATTCAGATTATCCTTTTTGTATTTCCCATACACCGGAAAGGAGTACTCTCCTCTTTGTAGCATGAGGGTGCTTCCCGAATCATTATCTTCGTAGAAGAAATCCTGAGGCATGCGGTCACCCGCATCAATAATTCTTTGCAGTACCAAGGGAAACCTCTTTTGTAGGAGAGCGGCATTTTGAGGTAAAATTGA
>JGI20154J14316_10004255_pt1 | contig 11056 bp, 14 predicted proteins | sample COG_04_FD_14316 | JGI IMG/M metagenome (IMG submission 14316) | reverse complement strand
AATGGTAGGGCGGCGTCTTCGTACAGTGTAACGGTCACATTGGCATGTGCACATGATATTATTAGTAATAAAAGTAACAGATGCATATATCCTATTACACGCTTATATTTATACGAATACGATTAGAATATTCTCATCTATTGTTATATATATCACAATACTACTATTTATTTAAATTTTTTAATAAAGTGTATAAATACCGTAGATATATAAATAAATGAATTGTTGCGACAGACTTTTAATACTTTTTGTACTATTCGCCTTTATCCAATTTCAGCTCCGATGGGACCGTGATGCCGAAGTGGTCGCCAAACCATGGCAGGTTCATGCAAAGGGGCATACCAACGGTATATTTGAACAGACAGGCACTTATATTGAATTCACCCGCGCGGCCATCTCCTACGGGACACCTTCAATTAAAGTAACACCAGACAGCATCGTATCAAAAGACCGCCACGAAATAGGAATTCTTGTCCATGCCAATATCACTGGCCCCCCGATGTCCTTCCATAGGGTTGTGTTGGAGATAAACGGAGTGGAAGTTGGTGATACTACACAATTTGTCTCTCCAATCGGATACTCGTCGAGTACGATGACGCACGTGCTGATTCACATGCCATCGGCCCCGATTAAATTAAAATATTATTTTGACGATGTGTGGGAAACGAAAGGCGTGTCGAGTGCAAATGTGCACGTCACTATCCGATCTGGTATTCCAAACCTATGGGATGTCGCATGGTCGGACGTATATATATGATTCGTTCGCACTAATATGGCGTCAGTACCATTTCCACTCCCACGTGCACCACAACATGCCTACACCAAATGGTACAATAAAACCATGAAGGGTGGAACATTCAACAGGTACACGATCCTGTGGGTTGGCACCCCTCTGGAATGTCGATTTAAATCCGAATCAGTGAGCACTACTATTGGGCCACACAATGTGTTTATTTTGAAGAAGAACAGGCAGTTTATGTATGCCGTGATGGACAACACCGAAACATTGTACAAGCTTCCTAAAAAGTACCACACGGCATGTTTTCCAGGGATACAGTACAGTTCTATTCCAGAGAACAATCGAACCAATGTTCAGATTACGAAACGCAACTCCATTGAGCTCCCATTTATACCACAGTCCTTTCTGCAACAGAAGAAAATGAAAGGGTCTCGATTGAAGCGCAAACGTAGTCAGTCGTCGGACATCGCATCCCAGGTCGAGCAGATAGACTTTAACAAGCACCACCCAACATGGCACGTCTTGAATAACGACAACGTTCGGAACAATCCGATAAAGAAGGAAGTGATGCTTCTGATTCGGTCGATGATGAATTATGCGATAAACACCCAATCGTTCCAGTTGAAGGATCCATTTGCTGATGTGTTTAACATAGAAGATATAAAGGGTGATGAAAATAGGATGAAAACGCTTAAAACGATAATTAGTTTTATTTTCCATTACTGTCGGTCGGAACTGGGCTGCCACGAATCACACATAGAATCTATTTCGTTGCAATCGTGGATCGCAAGCTTGCACAATACGGGGACAGTATGAAATATTCTTTGCATGCGGAACATTGTGGTGTAGCAAGCACGCTGGCATCGGCGCATTCTTGGTGACACCATAGTCGATCGCACTTGCATATTACCATGGAGAATTTACATTTCTGGTGGACGCTTCCCGCAATAGACTTTGAACAAACACGGCACTTTGGAGACGGTGTTGACTGTAAAGGGTGAATATGACTATGGATGGTGACATGCGATGTACTTTCGCTTGCAAATTTTTGCAACACACGATTGGGTGGATGTGCCATCGAACGTTCCAACCATTGCCAGCCTTCCACCGTTTGATTGTCCAGTGCAAGCATAAAATTTCGGTCGTTTATCCAATTGTACGCATAGTCCAATTGTTTGTGCAATGGAGACGGCGCGCGCGATTTCAATACCTTGTGGTGTACAAATGCATCATGGGACGATTGAACATTCGAATACCCAAGCATTTTGCGTATATTTTGTAACTATTTACGAAAACACAATTTTAAATATATACTCTTTTTTTCCAACAATTTAGAAACGGGTCGTAGGGTGGTTGTTTATAAGAATCACTATAAAAACCCCTTTAACGACTATTATATGTACAAAACCAATTACAAGACGCTGTTTAGGGTGCACACCATAGAGGAAGCATTGTCATATAATATACCAACCAACAAGACGGACTTGTTCCTGTACCTGATCGACCTCTATGATGTGTTGCTGTCAGTAACGACAGGCCAATTGCAGGCGCCTCCCATGGATAAAATACTGGAGCTGAGAGAAAAGCTATCCAGCCACTTGCTGAATATGTACCACAAAATGTACACCCCTGTACCAGGGGCTCTGCTGGGGTGGACGGAATCCATGTTGCTTTGGGTGGTACTACTGTCTGTCATTGAACTCCAGCACAAGAGTAGTCCACTGGAATTGAACGAGCGGTTGATGGATTGGGTGAAGGAGAAACGTATACGAATGTTCGAAGATCATGATTTGACGACGTGGAATTTAGACACGGTTGTGTCACAGTTGAACTCGTTGGCTTTAAAATGGGATCAATTGGAACCATCCCAAGAATTGCACGACTTTTTGGAAATCATGTGGCGCTTTGCGGCTCGTTTCTGCCTCCGTCTGCACACCAAGGATGTCATCAACGTGGAGAATTACCAAGAGGACATCAACAAACTGGTGCGAGTGCGGCTGACACCAGATGGTATTATGGTATTTCTCAGTCGGTACTATTGGTTTCACCATATGATAGCATTAAAAAAGAGGTGGCCGACCAATGTGGATATCGAATTCCCGTCCGTTGATACATGCAACTGGAAGATATGGATAGAGAGCGAGAAGCGCCATTTCATTACACGGAGGTTTCGAGACGGGATAGCGTCGTGGATGTGGGACAAACTGATCCTGTTCGGTGATCAGGAGATAGCATCGCACGACCAGCTGGGGGATGAGGTATCGGCATTCACGTGCATGTATGCTAGGTTTCCAGCTGGACTGGTGTCGCTATGGCAGAGAATTCTCACGTACAAGACACCCGAAGAGATACTGGAATGCAAGGCACTGAGGGATTTTTCCTATTTGCATATGATAAATGGACATTTTACGAGCGTCTACAATGTCTCCTTCCTCACCTACTTTTTTATACACGATAAAATAATGCACAAACACGTAAATGCCCTGACCAAGGCCAGTGCCCCCATCATTATCTACTGGTACGGTAAATATGTCTGCTTTTTTCAGGGCAAAGTGTACGAGCACCCAGACGGGCAGACCGTTGCCCACGCATTTGTAGTATGGTGTGTTTTGCTGAGAAGAGAATGCGATGGTAAATGCTACGATTCCATGGATTTTAATACATTGTGTGAACAAATACTGGACAAAGCAGAGGTGGTAAATAACGAACGTCCCATAGAAGGGTTTTTTACACTCGAGGACGATTGACTTTAGTTATAAATACGTATATAGTAGTCTTTTTATTACCATAAATGCCGTTTCAATTGCCAGACATGAATTCTCTATCGAGTGAAATATTGATGGAAGAAGACGAACCAGAGAAAGTTGACGTCCCATGCGATGTGGAAGACGAACATTCAGAGGTTCACTGTCCAATATGCAGCCACAACAGTGGAGAAGCGTCTGTGATTCAAAAGATGAACGAAATAGAGGCCAATCTCACTGGAACTGTCAGCTGCGAGGAAATTTATCGTATCCAGCATGAATTATACGAACATCAGGTGCGGCAACCATTGCTTCGCCAGGGGATGGAGTGTCCAGAAATATCACTGGACCAAATACGAAATCACTACCAAAACCACCGACTCAATTTGAAGGATATTATTGCCAAAGAAATACTGTTTGTGAACGTGATGCAAGTCCATTTCAGAAAGTCTCAAATAGCAACCATGAACGTAAAAGACAAGACGAAAACGTTGAACATGAAGGGGGTGGACCAGTGGGTTAAATTATCCAAGCACAAGCTCGATTTGATCAAATATTACAACGGTCCACTGGCGAAAAAAAGCAAAGGGAAAAATGGAGGTATTAAGCCGTACGAGTTTACATAAAATTTAGAAATTGCAGTATATAAATATAAATATTATATCTAATAAACATGATTTCAATGAATGGAAGACCCGATAATGGCGTTTCGTCCGCAAGGGCTTACAAAAGTGGACCTCGACAGGGAAGCTCTTCGGCCCCTTCAATTGCTGAATTGCGAAACCCAACGCTTGTTAATTCCCAAATTTCACAACAAACCAATGTTACCACTAGTCTCCCCCTCATCATACGCCCATGGTTGGACAGCTACGAGGCACAGTTTGCTCAGGGTAGCATCCTTTTCGTCAACAAAGAACAAAAAGCGCACCGACTTGCCACGGTAGCCGACCTGCCAACATTAAACTATATCATGGAGAATGCCAATCGACAGGCGAATTTAAATAAGCCAACCCAGTCCATGTATACAGATACACTATCTGTACAGACATTCCAAAAAAAAGGGTGGAATCTATTTGGTGTTATGCGAAATGACATGGATGCCGACTCGCAACTACAGAAGCTTCTGAACGTCGATGTATTTGGACGTTCCATGATTGCGAACATATTTGGTCCATTGAAACGAGGCGATCACGTAGGTCTTGCATTGAAACAGATTAGGACAGACCTTGAATACAACGGGTTTGTTCAACCATCAGGAAACATCTTACCATCCGTTATTATCGATCACGCCAGCAACCCCAATGGTATCCTACAATTGGTGCCCACCATCAATGGCAAATTGGCCGATGTGTCCGACCCAGACGACGCACTCGATTACGAAGTACACTATCCACTGGGCGTAGTGACGCACGCGGTAGGGAGAGTACCCAACCTTGGCCATAGAAAGTATGCGCTTCGATCTCAAGCGAAATATTTGAAATTGCCACGAGTAGAGATTTTAATGATTTAATTGAAAATAGGTATGGATAACTAAAAAATATAGCTATATATAATTACACCTCATCTTTATATAAAATACGCCAATGTCCTTCTCAAGAAAATCAAAACGTGTCGCAGGCCCTGGTTTCAACATCAACGTTCGATACGATGACAACCAGGTCAATAAATTGAAAAATAACCAAACTAGCGCCGCGCTTATCAGCAAGGGCTTACGCCTGAAGGAATTGTGGGATGTCAAAGAGCAAGAACTCTTGGTTGCCATGGACTCCAGTAAGGGTGCCAATTATTTCGACGGGTACACACACTGTTTCAGCTGTGCCAACAATTGGGATGGTACGTCTGGGAACCTGACAGTCGAACAGATAAAGCAAGCTATTCTAAAAGACGTAAAGTTTGTCGGTGTAGCGTTGACCGAATTTGTACCGACTGGTGGCTACATGGAACAGGGGTTTGTTGCACAGGTCGGAGGTGTTGTCACTTTGATCAACGAATCCAAAGACACCATTTACCCAGGCGATAAAGTTATGCTCGACGTGAATATCACAGGAAGCAAGCGAATGGTCCGCGAAAAGGGAATCCCCAGAGAGAAGATTCGATTCACTGTCTGCCCTGCCAAGACAACGGATGATGCCATTAAAGATGCATTGAAAGGGCTACAACAAGCACAAGGTCCTAACACATCGAAAATTGCGCAATGGCAAAGAGGCCAGACGGCCGCTACGGGCTCCACTGCTGCAATAACAAAGGAGAAGAAACGGTTACAAAAGCTAATTGACGCTGAGAAGGCAAAAAAAGCTTCCACTATACTGGATCCAGCCAATGCAAAACTATTTTTGCAACAATTGCGTAAAATCAATGAACGAGTCATCGGAAAAGCGTATTCCTTCGCCCGACCAGGTGACCGCCTAGAAGTGGGCCTTCAGCCAAGGAGTGAGTTTTAGATATATTCGACTATAAATTTATTATACACTATGTAAAACATGTCTTGTACTTTATGTAACTTTGAAATAGAGAAATCTGGAAACGTTCGTCCCAACGTGGCCACCTTTGAGTGTGGCCATGAGTTTCACCTGTCCTGTACCATTGACTATTGCAAGAGTAGACACACCAACGTATGTCCGTCGTGCACCCATGTCCCCGCCACCGATGTCCCCAATTTTAACACCGACCGATTGGTCGCTCTCAACACGTTGATTGCCGCCAGACGAAAGCACCGCGAAATAAAGCCCAATGTGTCGTACCTTGGAGGAATCTCCAGCTGGTTCGGCAACCGCACCGTCACCATTAAGAGTTTGGTCTCCAATGGTACGTCATTGGCCACGTTAAAGATCCAAGGGTACTTGCCAGAGGACTTCGTAGAGAAGCAGGTATCGTGGAAACACCTGAGCAACGTCTATACGACCGACGCGCTGTTGGACTTTGGGTTCCAATGGCACCACATGGTGCTGATGGGCTTCAACCCCGACGACTTTAAGAAATTCACTTGGGAGCAGCTGTACGATAAACTGAACGTTCGGGCGTCCGACATGCTGAAGACGTCCATCACCGTGCGCCAGCTCAGTGAACTGAACTTTTCGATTCAACAGGTCAAACAATTAAAGTTCACCTGGAACGATCTCGTCACCATGGAGGGCAACGTGAAGACCATGCGCCTATTGACCAACAATCTCAGCGATCTAAAGACCTACTTCAACCCAAACACGTCCGATTGGGACAAGGCTGGCTTTACGAGTGAGAGGATCAAACTGTACAAGTGGAGCACCAATGATTTTACACCAGTTCGACAGAAACGCGCCATTGGATTGAAATCAGTGAGTCGAATTAGTTTTTAATAAGGTGTACAGTTTTCTTAAGGAAAACACTATCGCTAAGAAAATTAGATAGTCCAACCATTCAAATGGAAGCACAGAATACATCATATCGGGATCGGCTTGGAGGAGGGTTCCATCGACTTCAATGTGAGACATTTCTTATATATTACTTTACATATATATCTCGTATATCCTTTTTATAAGTGGATTTTAGAAAATACAAATGAACCAATACAAATACCATCGACGTCCATCCGTAGACCAATCCCATTAACACACTAAGCACTGTATTTAACGTAATAAGCCCACGCAACAAACATATGTATCGGTTGTAGTGGCTCGGTAATGTACATGTGGACAACACATCGTAGTGTGTCCTATCCACTCCGACACACTTCTTACACTTATCACAGTGAATGTAGTGCTGTGGAGTCATTTTATCGCACGCCGCGCACCGTTGAAATGCATAAAACTGAGGAACCCTCTCCAATGTACAAATCCAGTAAAAGTATTGCCAAAACACAAACCCTAGTATAACCGTTGAGACGGACAATGCCTCGATTCGGAGTATGTACAGCAGAGCTATATTAAGTAATAAGTATATGGTGTATAATGCATGATTCATATTTTAATCAATGTTTTGTCCACTTAAGTAGTGTCCTTTTAACTGCTACCCGCATGTTGCAACCTTTTCCAACGTTCGGTCAACCCCTTGTGGATGGTGCTTAGTGGGAGTTGTGTACCTGAATTGCGTATCCACGGTTTGTGGCACGTCTGGCACAGGTAGATGTTCCGTTCCTTCGTAGTTTCCCCTGTATCGTCGATTACGGATATAGGAGACCATGTTTCGTTGCCGCGAACTGCCTTGCACCATTCACAAGAGACAGACGTGTACAGTCGCCCGTGTTGGATGCAACATCCACAGTAGATTCCGTCTTTGGTGAAATGCGTTGATTTCACCTGCATGAAATTGGCACATATAGGGCATAACATGTACATATTTCCGTAGTATTGGAGCAATACCCCAAGCATGTTGATATTGGACAGTTCCGTGGTCGCACAGGTGTTGTTCTTCAATTCCTTTCGCCTTTCCTTTGCCGCGCGTTTTCGATTTCGGTCGTTGTTCTGCTTTATGATGGCAGCCTGTTCAACGTCCATAAAGGAAGAGTATTCAGGGACGTAGTGATGCCGTTTTTTCGCATCCACTTTGTCGCACCGCTTCCCACAGTACAGCTTCATGGTTTGGTCGTCCACCAGTATCTTGCTGTGTCCAAAAGCATATAGATTGGTTATCTTCCCCTTGTTGTCGATATTGTTCACAAATGCTTTGAATTGCTTGCATTGGAGGCACAACAGCGTGTTTCCAATATCGGTTGGTAAAGGTGCACCATCTGGTATAGAGTTCTTCCTTCGAAGGGCCTTGTATTGTTGAACGTACAGGTGCGATGGAAGGGTGAACAGTCTGACGTTCATTTTGCAGTCGAACACTTCGGAAAAGTCACGGATGGCTTCGAATTCGTACCTGGAAAGGCTGGACAGGAATCCCTTCAATGAACTTTTGCTGCCTTCTTGGATGTACAGGTCTTGTATCTGAGATATCTGTTTTATTGTATCCGCCTTTACGTTGAAGTATTGAAGCCACGCGTACGGTATTTCATGGGACCCTGGTGTACGTATCGCCATCTGGTACATGAGCGTTTTGTGTTCAACGGGAAAGTCCTTCGACAGGTAGTCCACAAATCGAGAATCGTCCAATTTACCACATTCAATCACCACAGCGTGGCAGAACAGGTGGCGCGTAGGGCGGAACAGGTGATGGACCTGCTGCTTGTTTATCACAGACAGCTGAGTTTCGACCCCCTTGAAATCCATTATGTTTTCTTCCATGCAGACGCATTTCCGCACCGTGTTCATCGCCTTACCAACGCATGTTTCAAACATGTCCCAGTAGTACCGCTGCTTTATTTCTTCGTAGATAGACGGAATCTGACGCACACCGTATATCAGGAATTCTTTAATGGTGTAGAACAGCAGCTGTTGGTGGTCCCGCATCATCCACTGAAGCATCTGAGCCTTCGAAATCGAATTGAATTTTCGTATAAGTCGAATACGAACGTCAATTGGTGGTCGTTCGGTGCATGTTTCGTACAGGCCCATCAGCGAACACTTGAGGCACCCGATGACAAATTCATATACATCGTTGTGTAACCGACAATAATTCGATACGATTTCCCTGAGGTTGCGAATGGTACACCGTTGTGGCAGTGACTTGCTTAACAGGTGGACAATTGGGTTGGTTTTAGAACGATTGTCACTGAAGAACGAGCACTGGACGATGTAATGCAGTACATCGGGCAGGTTCCCCTGGTGAAACACCTTGTCGATCGTGGGAAGGTACGTTTCAATCGGTGCACCTTCACCGTAGTCCGTCAACAGGTGGTCGTCATCGCACCGCTTTTCGTCTTCGATGTAAATGATCAATGGTATGTGCATGTCCACAAACAAGGTCAGGTAGTACAATACGCTGCTTTGCGTGTTTGGGACATTCAATAGTTGTGCCAAATAATGCATAGTCCATCCTAAAGTACAGTATATTCGATTCTGTTCCGTTGGCGTAGTCAAATTCAGTGGATTCCAATACGTTGATTTCCATTTGGAGAGATCAAACGATTGGACCCTATCCACGAAGTTGCCAAGAAACAATGGTTCATACACTGTAGATGCATAGTATGGAAGCAATATTTCAGCTATATTATCCATAAATGGATAAATTTGCCCAGCGACTAGTGCATCATCTAGTTGCTGGGCGCCTGGAATAAAAAATGCTGCGTCGAGGAGGGGTAGCCCATGCGCCATTGTTCGTAATGACGGACGCCATTCTTTTCAATCAAACGGTAGGCAGACCGAATATGGAGGACAATTGGGTCGATTAGTCCTTCGTACACGTGCCTGCTAGACAAGATACAGTCCTTCAGATTGTATTCGCCTTCCACGTCCACGATATTGCGGTAGTCTTGGAGAATGCTGTCGTCACGCATTCCCATGCCGTTAGCACGGGTATTGATGTAACCACGGGCAATTTCGGACCGTTTGCACATCAAACACAGACGTTTTTCAGGACGATACTTGCCTGTCGTTTGGTATTCCTTCTGTTCAGATGGAAGTAAGAATTCGCGTAGTATAAATGCCCTATCACCAGACATAGTGATACACAGACCTTCGCATTCGTTTCCACGAAGGCACTGGCGTTCGGAACCCATTGGTTCGCGGAGAAACCCTTCTTCGTATTCACGTGTAACTGCTTCGATCTTAGCACGGAACCGTTCGCGGTCGTTGAATTGGTGGATGTCGAACGTATCGATTGGTTTGCGTTGTACCAACGCCCGTACGTAAGGGAAATGCGACGGTAGAACATGGTCATGATTACCACGTTCCCACGGGTCTTTGTTCTTCGCATTGAAGTATTGCTGTTCGGCAACAATCAGTTCCTTTGTACTGCCTTCGGCCATGGAGAATTCGTCTTCCACCGATAGAATTTCGGGGTATGTTTCAGCTGTTACTGATTCCTTCGTAACAACATGTCGTACTTTGAACTTAGATACTGGCTTTTTGTTCTTGTTCGTTTTGGACGACCTACCATGGGTCCGTCGGCGCTTCTTCTGACGTTTTTCTTCATTTCTTTTTTTTTGTTCAGCTGCACTGTCTGAATCCGTGTCATCATTAACCGATTCTTTGTTTGACGTCGTTTTATCACGGAATGCCGTTTCGAATGAGTCTTTAATCGAAGCCATTGTGGTTTAATTTGTATATTTTATGTGTAACTAAAAAAGTATTTATAGTATTGTAATCTGATTTTGTACATTTGCAATTTTAAAATTGGGTCGTAGGCCAGTTTGGTATTTATTTTTAGTATCCGTGATACTACCAAATTAGTACAACCATGGTGCCTATGAAAAATAGATAAAAGACACCCCTTATATTTTTTCCATTTTTGAAAAAGATAGAACGCCGAAGTGTGTACACGCATCGGCGTTCTATCTTTTTCGATTTTAGTGTTTAGGTTTTTTTTTTATTTTGGGTCATATAGACACATCATTACCCCACTAACTCCCTGTATACCTAATGGTATTGCATACTAAAAAAAATAAAACCCTGTGTGTGCCTGTTATTTTTTTTTCGTTCCCTGCTGTATACGGCCTAAGGTGTTTTACAACTACCTGTGTCCATGCTAGCCTTTGATGTGTTCCTGCTGTCATCAATTA
>JGI20154J14316_10004254_pt1 | contig 11057 bp, 6 predicted proteins | sample COG_04_FD_14316 | JGI IMG/M metagenome (IMG submission 14316) | reverse complement strand
TACTTATGAAGTAGTGCATCACACCCAATTACTAAAAGAGTTATTGGATGATGGAAAACTAACGATCGAAACAGGAACTTATAAAGGAAAAAAAATAACCTTTCATGATCCATGTTATCTTGGTCGTGCAAACAATGTTTATGAGGCACCTAGAGAGCTGATTCGGAAGTTAGATGCTGAGTTGGTTGAAATGAAAAACTGCAAAGCCAAAGGCCTTTGCTGTGGTGCTGGTGGTGCTCAAATGTTTAAGGAACCAGAGAATGGCGCTAAAGACATTAATATTGAGCGAACTGAACAAGCATTAGAAGTGAAACCCGATATTATTGCTGCAGGCTGCCCGTTTTGTAACACCATGCTAACGGATGGAGTTAAAAACAAAGAAAAAGAGGGGGAATTACCCGTATTGGATATCGCAGAACTCATTGCCAACGCAAAAGATTTATAATATATGTTAATTCCTTTTACTGATTTACCCGATCAAGCTCGCGTATGGATTTACCAAGCCTCACGACCTTTTTCAAAAGAGGAAAAAGCGGATATTACCCAAGAAATTGAAGCTTTTTTAAAACAATGGGCAGCACATGGTTCTGATTTAGTAACTTCTTACGAAATCCCCTACGATCGGTTTATTGTTATAGGACTGAATGAAGAAGTTCAAGGTGCCACAGGTTGTTCTATTGACTCCTCTGTACGCTTTATTCAAATATTAGAGTCGAAGTATCAAATTGAGCTTTTAGACAAGATGAATGTCACCCACAAAGAAGGGGACAAGCTTTTATACACGCCTCTTAAAGAATTTCGGGCTTTGGCTAAAAAAAGAAAAATCTCGTCAAGTACTATAGTTTTTAATAACTTGGTAGTAGATAAAGCAGAATACACAAGTCACTGGGAAGTCCCTGCAGGTCAAAGTTGGCATTCCCGTTTTATTAAATAAAACCAATACCATATGCGAATTTTTCTATTTTCACTTTTAGGTATTTGCTCTTTATATGCACAAACTCCCGATCCTTTACTTGCTATAAATTATGAAGCGCAGCAAGAATGGGTAGACAGTACCTATTCTAGTCTCACTTTAGATGAAAAAATTGGGCAATTGTTTATGGTGATGGCCTTTTCTGAACAAGGAAATGAACATTTCGATGCAGTTTCCAAGAACATAACAGAAAACAAAATTGGGGGCGTGATCTTCTCTTTAGGTGGCCCGCTTGGTCAAACCGATTGGTTGAATCGTTTTCAAAAGAAATCCAAAATTCCATTACTAATTGGTATGGATGCTGAATGGGGAGTTGCAATGCGTTTAGATTCTGTTCAAGCTTTTCCTTGGAATATGACCTTAGGAGCTATTCAAGATGATAAGCTGGTTCAAGCTGTAGGATATAGAATTGGAGAACAAGCGAAACGCTTAGGGATTCATATTAATTTTGCACCTTCAGTAGACATCAATACCAATCCGAAAAACCCAATTATTGGAAACCGATCTTTTGGAGAAGATAAAGAAAATGTAGCCAGAAAAGGAATTGCCTTTATGAATGGAATGCATGAATCTGGAGTACTTTCATCTGCTAAACATTTTCCAGGTCATGGCGACACCGCTACTGACTCGCATTTAGGCTTACCATCGATTAATTTTTCATCAGAGCGAATTGATGAAGTGGAATTATATCCATTCAAAAAAATAATCAATGCTGGAGTATCTTCTGTCATGGTTGCCCATTTGGATATTCCAGCACTCGATGCTGGAATCCCATCTTCTTTATCTCAAAAAACAGTACAAGTTTTACTTCAAGATTCTCTTAAATTCGAAGGATTAGTAATTACGGATGCTTTGAATATGAAAGGCGCTTCAGGGATTAGCCCAAAATATGGAATTGATGTTGCAGCTTTTTTAGTAGGGAACGATATTCTTTTAATTCCTAACAATGTAAGTACCGCAATTAAGAAAATGAAACGTGCTTTTAAAGCTAAAAAATTCTCAGAAGAACGTTTGGCCCTGTCTGTGAAAAAGATTTTAAAAGCAAAGTACTTAGTTGGTTTAAGTAATAACAAAACAGTTTCAAAAGAAAATCTAAGTTTAGATCTAAATACGATTGAAGACGATTATTTAATTGCAAAAGCAATGCAAGCTGCAGTTACAGTTGTACAGAATAAGAACGCTATTTTACCGCTCAGTAACGAGCAAACCTATGGTTATATCAAACTTGGGGATGCGACTGGTTCTGCCTTTAAGAACAACTTGATGCAAAAGCTAAAAATACATACAGTCGATGCTTCTTTATCGAACGATGAAATTATACAGGCTCTTGCGTCTTACAAAAAAATCATTATTGGTTTTCATCGTTCCAATGCAAGTCCATGGAAAGCGTCTAGCTTTTCAAAAAAAGAGATGCAACTCTTAGCGTCTCTTTCAAAAGACCATAATATAATCNTCGATGTTTTCGTCAAACCCTATGCACTGAGTAGGATAGAGAACTTAGAAGCAATAGACGGTTTGGTGGTCAGCTATCAAAACAGTACAGTTGCTCAAAAAGCATCTGCCGAAATTCTTTTAGGCGAACGAAAGGCTACAGGTCGTTTGCCAGTTTCTATCTCATCCTCTTATCCCGTTGGAACAGGAATTTCACTGATTGGGCCAAAAAAATTAGGAATAGGAACTCCTTTGGAAGTTGGACTAAATCCAGAACGATTGAATCGAATTGATGCGCTTGCACAAATTGCAATGGATTCTCTAATGACTCCTGGGATGCAGATTCTAATAGCTCGTCATGGGAAAGTGGTTTTCAATAAAAGCTATGGCTTTCATACGTATGAAAAAAAAAGAGCTGTTGTAAACACTGATATTTATGACTTGGCGTCCCTCACTAAAGTACTAGCAACACTGCCTTTGGTTATTAAGGAAGTGGATTTAGGGAAACTGTCTTTAGATACCCAATTAGGCACTTTAAACAAAGAATGGAGCGAATCCAACAAAGCCAATATTAGTATTCAAGATATGCTCTCGCATTATGCACGTTTGATTCCTTGGATACCTTTTTATAAAGAAACCTTAAAAGAAAACAGCACTAAATTGAACAAGAAGTTTTATCGTAAAAGATCGAGTAAACGATTTCCAGTTCCAGTTGCAGATCGTTTTTATGGTAAAAATAATTTATCAAAACGAATTAGTGATCAAATTTTAGCAAGTGAATTACGAGATACCTTGGAATATAAGTATTCTGATATACCCTATTTCTTTATGAAAGATATACTAGAAGATCGTTATCAAAAATCTCTTGAAACGCTTACGATGGAATCTTTTTACAAGCCATTGGGTTTGGTTCGGACTACATTCAACCCAAATAAAAACACACCCAATCAAACAGTTATTCCGTCTGAGATCGACACTTACTATCGGAATCAGGAATTGAAAGGAGAAGTTCATGATATGGCTGCGGCCATGTTAGGTGGAGTGGGAGGTCATGCAGGTCTTTTTTCGAATGCCAGTGAAGTTGCGATACTCATGCAGCTTTTTTTACAGCAAGGAAGTTATGCTGATAAGCACTATTTTTCTACTACAACTTTTGATCAGTTCAATCAATGTTTGTATTGTAAAGAAGGAAATAGACGCGGTGTTGGCTTTGATAAGCCACAATTAGAAGGAAGAGGTTCGACCTGCGGTTGCGTTCCAAAATCTAGTTTTGGGCATTCCGGTTTTACAGGTACTTATGCTTGGGCAGATCCTGAGAATGAATTGATTTATGTTTTTTTATCTAACAGAACCTATCCGACAATGGATAATAACTTGTTGTTAAAACATGATATTCGTACTCGAATACAACAGTATATTTACGATGCAATTATAAATTAAAACCTCAAAAATTTGAAAATAGCAATTGTTTGTTATCCTACATTTGGTGGGAGTGGAGTAGTGGCTACTGAATTAGGTTTAGCCTTAGCTCAGCAGGGACACGAAATCCATTTTATAACCTATAAGCAGCCGGTTCGTTTAGAAGCTTTAAGTGAAAATCTTCATTTTCACGAAGTCAACGTGCCAGACTATCCGCTTTTTCAATTTCAACCCTACGAGCTTGCTTTGTCCAGTAAGCTGGTCGATATGGTTAAATTACACAAGATTGAAGTAATGCATGTACATTACGCTATTCCGCATGCCTATGCCGCTTATATGGCTAAAAAGATGCTGCAAGATCAAGGAATTAATTTGCCCATTGTAACAACACTTCACGGTACCGATATTACTTTAGTGGGGAGTCATCCTTTTTATAAGTCAGCAGTAGAGTTTAGTATTAATCATTCAGATTGTGTTACTTCTGTCTCTGAAAGTTTAAAAATGGATACACTTGATTTGTTTGACATACGTAATGATATCAAGGTAATTCCGAATTTTGTGGATTTCAACAAACACTCAAATCACAATGAAGATTGTGAACGTCATGTAATTGCTCCTGCTCATGAGCGCATCATTTCGCATGTTAGTAATTTCAGGTCTGTAAAACGAATCCTAGATGTGGTTCAGGTTTTTGAAAAAATAGTAAAAGAAGTTCCTGCAAAATTAATCATGGTAGGCGAAGGCCCTGACAAACAGGCAGCAATGGACTATTGTCTAGAACATGGAATTGCAGACTCTGTAAAGTTCATTGGGAAAAGCAATCAGGTATTCGAAGTACTCTGTTATTCAGACCTCTTTATACTCCCATCAGAAACGGAAAGTTTTGGTTTAGCCGCTTTGGAGGCAATGATGATGCGAGTTCCTGTAATATCTTCAAATACAGGAGGATTATCGGAGGTAAACATCGAAGGGAAGACAGGATATCTTTTTGATGTTGGTGATATCGATGGAATGGTTGATAAAAGCATTGCCCTTTTACAAGATGATGTACTTCTAGAAGAATTTAAAAACAACGCTGAAAATGAAGCCCGTAAATTTGATTTAAATCAGATTGTTGGTCGTTATGTTGCTGTTTATCAAGAAGCTTTGGAAAACCAATAAGTTTTACTGAGGATTATAAATGCGTTCGGCGTTTTTATAAGCATCCTCCTTATTGAGCGACATTTTTTTAGTTTTAAATTTTGTGTATAACTCCATCTGATCCGCATAATGGGGCGAATCAGGATGATCAGAACTACCATACGAAATAGAGGACTCAATCTGAGTTCCCTCGGGAGTAAAGCGAACTAGCTCGATATACGATTCTCCACTAACAATTTTTACTTTCCCATCCTTATGTGGAACTGCACTCATTGATGTCAGTACATCCGGTAAACCAAATACAGGTAACTCTTTATCTCCTCGTACAAGTTTTTGATAATCACCTAGTGTTATTTTAGTAGAATCAAAGTGTTTTAGCATATAGGCTTTTGCATCACGTAATGCTGCTATTAAATACGTTTTAGGAAAAGTTTTTGGTTCCGGTAGTTTCTCATAGTATGGATACAAACGATAATAAAAAACAGCAAAAGAACCCGCCCCTTTTGAGGTTGCATTTGCTTTCCGATCCCAGTTTAGAATGCTTTCAAGTATAGGAGCAATGTCGGGGTATTGCTCGGAATCAATATCGAACAAAGCATTAATATCCATCCACGAAAAAGTCATTTTTTCAGGATACTGGCGATCGTATTTTATGCGTTTAAAATCTTCGTAAGAAACCTTGTCTTCTGCATCGATTAATTCTTTTAACCGAATAGATCGATTGTTTTCATAGCGTTCAAAACCCATGTCCAACGAAAATGCATTTCCATTAGGATTATTTGTTTCGTCACTTGATCTAAAAGGGGAGTGGTTGGTGTTGTAAAAATAACCCGAAGTAGGCTGAATTACTTGTGGTAGTTCTTCAATATCATAGGTCTCCGTCCACAAAGTCTTTTTGGTGTTACCAGGAACTACTTCTTTCCAATTATAACCTTCTGCTCTTTTTGGAACAAGTCCGTTCGAAATGTAAAAGATCGTATCGTTCTTATCAGCGTATCCAATATTGTAACCTGGAAGTGCTTTCATTTTTAGGATATCGTAAAATTCTTTGAAAGAAGTTGCTTTGTTCATTCGCCACCATTGTTCTAAGCCACGAACTTCATACAATGCTGGTGTACGAACAGCGTAATATCCGGATTTGTTTTTAAGTGTTGGTCCGAATATACTACGGTAGTATTTTTTTGAAACCTTAATAGGAATTCCTAAAACCTTGAATGTCATTTTTGCTTTGAATGACTCTAAGGGATATTCTTCGCCATCCACCAAATACACATTTTTCTTTTTTGGGTGCATTTCCAATGCAAATACATCCATTTTGTCTGGCTGGTTTACGGTATGCGCCCAGCCTAAATATTCGTTTGCACCAATAAGTACACTTGGACTACCTGCAAATAATGCTCCCAGAATATTGGTTCCTTCTTCGCTACACAAATGTGCTTCATACCAAGATACTGGACCATCTAATGGCTGGTGGGTGTTTATTGCAAGATAGGTATCACCATCAGTAGTCTTAGAACTGTTAAAGGCAAAAGTATTCGAACCTTTTAAATCTTCTTTTGAACGGGTGTAATTTAAATCATCGTCCAAGATCTTGGACACCCAATAATCCCCTTTAGATGAAATAAATAGTTGTAATTGTGCATAGCGCATCATTCTTTTGGGAGTAACAGGAAAAAGATCATTCGATAACACCTCTTCTGGGTGTGTTTGAGCATAACGGTTTATTCCTTGAGCGTATCCCTCTAGAATTTTCTTGTATTCTGGACTGGTTTTGATTTCATATTCCTGTTCCACTAATTCTTTTGAACGGATAAATTGAGCAAGGAAATCTGCTGGGATTCCTTTTTTACCCAAATGATTACTGAGTAAGTTGTTTCCTGCTAAATAGGATTGCTGTATGGTTGTAAAATCGTCTTCTGCATGAGCCCAAGCAAGTCCATAGGCTACTTCCGCATCCGTCTTAGCAAAAATATGGGGAACACCATAAGTGTCACGTGCGATGTCAATTCCTTTTGGATCAATTTGAGCAAACAAACTCAGGTTTACGAATAGGAGTAGGGTGTATATTAATTGATTTTTCATTGTTGATTGAATAATAGTGCTATTCAGTGAATACAATACGTAGTTTACTTTTTTAAAAGTAACATTTTTTAGGTTCTAATGGTACATTTCCATCAGTTAAAAACTTTTGTAAACGGCTCAATTCTATTTTAAAAATGCTAAAAATCCTTGGAATGGAGAGTATTGTTTTATTTGTAAAATTGAATCGTTTGTGAACAGAGAAAATAATAATGTAAGTATAGTTGCAAAAAGAGATAATTAACATAATGAATAGGTTGTTTTTATAAATTATTTATTCACTAAATTTTATTAAACAAGAAAAACCTTTTCGTTAATTTATCAAACTCATAAACCCTATCTACATTATCAAATATAAATAGTTTTTCAATATTTGGTTTTAATCAAAAACCAAATCACAAAAAAAAAATCAAATTTGTTGTTATAACTATCCTATTATTTTGTGGCCTTTTGTAGCATGCTCAACAAACCATTACTGGAAGCATTTCAGATGCCGACGGAAATCCATTTCCAGGAGCTACGGTAATTATCTCTGTCACATATCAAGGTCCAACTTCAGATTTTGACGGTAATTTCTCAATTAATACAGATTCTCAGGCTACTCTAGAATTCTCTAGTATTGGGTTTGAAACTCAAACTATAGCTGTTAATGGACAGGATAATTTAATAATTTTCCTCCAAGATTTTGTAAGTCTATTGGATGAAATTATTGTCACTGGGTATGTAACCCAGACCCGAGGTAATTTAATAGGTTCGTTTTTTTATGCACTTGTTTTTCATAATCCAAGTCTGTTATATTACTCCCATGGGATATAGAATATTTCATTTATAATTTTTTTTATTTTTCACATGATTAATTCTTATTTCATGGATTCATATCTCCTCTTTTTGCTCAAAAAGTATAATTAATTGATAATCAGATGTTTTTTTTAATATGTTATTTTTAATACACAATTCGTATGATTGTTAAAAAATTATTTATGTGTAATAAAAATGTTATAAATTTATTTAATAACCGCATTTATTAGCATTTGACAAAATATTGTAATATTATTGTTGCTAATTAAACGTGCACTGTACCAACACCGCAGTGTATAAATCAATAATCAATAAACTATATTTCATGAAAAAAATTTCATTTTTTGTGACAACAGTCTTGCTCTTTTGTGGATTGTTGTTGCATGCTCAACAAGCAACTACTGGAACTATTATTGATGCAGACGGGATTCCTATTCCTGGTGCAACAGTAATAATTTCTGGAACTTCTGAAGGTACAACTACAGATTTTGATGGAAATTTTTCAATTAGCGCTGAGTCTGGTGCTGTATTGGAGTTTTCTAGTATTGGGTTTGAAACCCAAATGGTGACCGTATCAGGTCAGACTAACTTAACAGTTGCATTACAAGATTCTGCAACCCAATTGGACGAAATTATCGTTACTGGTTACGGAAAACAAGCTCGTGGTAAATTAACAGGTTCAGTAGCTACTGTGAATGTTAAGGATGCCGTTAAAGTTCCTGTTGTGAATGCAGCGGAAATTTTACAGGGTAGAGTTTCTGGGGTTACTGTTGTTAGTAATGGACAGCCTGGATCAGCTCCTAGTGTTCGTATCCGTGGTTACGGTACTCCTAACAGCAATGATCCGCTATACATTATCGATGGTGTTCAAACCAACGATGCATTTGTATTGAACAGTATTAACCCTTCTGACATTGATCAAATCAATGTACTTAAAGATGGTGCTGCTGCTGTATACGGGGCTCGAGCTTCGAATGGTGTAGTAGTTATTACAACTAAATCTGGGAGAGGAACACAAGGCACTAAAGTATCATTAGAAATTTCTACTGGTATGTCTGTTGCATCTAACCTACCAGATCTATTAAATGCACAGCAATTAGGTGATGTATTATTCCAGAGTAAGAGAAACGATGGGAATGCAAGTCCATCTCATCCTCAATATGGAAGTGGAGCTAGTGCAGTTGTACCAGGATCACTTATAGGAGCACCGCAACCGACTACAGTTAATCCTAACGGAACTGACTGGTTAGGAGCGATTTTTCAAAGTGCACCAACACAACAGCTTTCTTTATCTGTTGCTAACGGTACTGAAGATTCAAGTTCTTTATTTTCTTTAAGCTACTTAAAGCGAGAAGGAGTACAAATTGAAACAGGTTACGAAAGAGTTGGTCTTCGTGCAAATAGCGAATATAAAGTAGGGAGCATATGGACTGTTGGTCAACATGCAAATGTTACTTTAGATGAGGAGCGTGGTGGAAATCAAATTCAAGCTGCTTTACGATCTTCTCCTTTAATTCCTTTACGTGATGATAATGGAGCTTTTGCTGGAATTTATTCTACTTCTCTTGGTATAGGAAATGTAAACACACCTTATGCTACTTTAATCAGAGGTAAGGATGATTATAACAAATCTTTACGAGTGATCGCTGATATTTATTTACAAGCACAAATCACAAAAGATTTAAGCTTTAAATCTTCTTTTGGAGGTCAGAATCGTTACTTCAATCGTCGTTCTTACTCACCTTCTACTCCAGAAGCTGAAACAGGAGGATCTCAAACTTTGAACGAACAAGGTTTCAACCAGTACGAATGGGTATGGACAAATACACTTAATTACAACACAACTTTTGGAAGTGACCATTCCTTAGATGCATTTGTAGGTTATGAAGCAAATAAGCAGTTTTACAAAGGAAACCAAATTACTCGTGCAACTTTCTTATTTGAAACGCCAGATTATTATACACTTGCAACAGGTACAGGAACTCCTATTGTTGTTCCAGGCGGTACACAAGCAAATTCTAATTCTTTAGTTTCTGCTTTTGCCTCTGCAAATTACAGTTACAAAGACAAATACTTATTATCTACTACACTACGTAAAGATGAAACTTCTCGTTTCTCACCAGAAAATCAAGGTAAATTATTTACTTCAGCTAGTATTGGATGGGTAATTGATAAAGAAAGCTTCTTTAACAGTAGTGTTATTGATAACTTAAAACTAAGAGCTTCTTATGGAGAACTTGGAAATCAAGAGTTACCAGCTTCTAATCCAGATGTAAACATTTCAGGATTGAATGAAGACCAATCCTTTTATTCTTTTACAGGAGCAAGAGGTAGTGTAGTACCAGGAGCAATTTTACTAAGTGTTGGTAATCAAAACCTTACATGGGAGACTAGTGTAAGTAAAAACATTGGTTTAGATTTCGGCCTTTTATCAGGTAGAATTAGAGGATCAATTGAATATTTTGATATTAGTACTAAAGACTTGATAGTTCGAGATAATTCTTTGATTAGCTCAACTGCTATTGATGCTGGTGCTCCTTTCGTTAACTTCGGAGAAGTAAACAACAAAGGGGTTGATTTTGATATTGTTTATGCAGACGAAACTAATAGTGGTTTCAATTACGAAGTTGCATTTAATTTATCGAGCTATGAAAATACAGTAGTAAGCTTAGTTGGTGATACTCCAATTACTGGAAATTCTAGCTACCGTGGTGGAGCTGTAACTCGTTCTGAAATTGGGCAACCTATTTCATCTTTTTATGGAAGACAAGTTACTGGTATCCAGCAAACTGGTCCAGACGCAGGACGTCTTGAATATGCAGAAATTGATGGAGTTGCTGGAATTAATGATGGTGATAGAACTGTTATCGGATCTCCACATCCAGACTTTACATACGGTATAAACATTAATATGGAGTATAAAAACTTTGATTTAATGATGTTCTGGAACGGATCTCAAGGAAACGATATTTACAACTATTCTAAAATATTTACTGATTTCCCTACGTTCTTTAATGGAAATAGAAGCACTCGTGTTTTAGATGCATGGACGCCTGCTAATGGTAGCAATACCCAACCAGCACTTAGTGAATCAATTTCTAACAGTGAAACACAGCCAAACTCTTTCTTTGTAGAGGATGGTTCTTACTTACGCCTAAAAACACTTCAATTAGGTTATACCTTTAGTGATGTGAAGATTAAGAATGCTGGTGTTGAT
>JGI20154J14316_10004253_pt1 | contig 11060 bp, 4 predicted proteins | sample COG_04_FD_14316 | JGI IMG/M metagenome (IMG submission 14316) | reverse complement strand
GTGGTTAGGGCTCCAGATAATCCTGCCCAAGTCCAAGTATCAAAAACAGACTTCGCAGGACCTTTGGTTCTTGCACCAGCAGCTACTTCAGAAGTAATCGCAGCAGCATCTGCACCCAATACCGTTGCTAAAATATCTCCTTCATTCAAAGTGGTTTCCCATCCTGAAGAAACGCCAGCTCCATCACCTCCAAAGGATTCAATAGCCGTCCCAGCATATTCGCCCCATCCATAAATGTATAAGTCAACTAAGGCTGCATTGGTAGCGCCATCCCAATCTACGACATGATCTGCATCAGCACCTACATATACGACGCCATTGCTGAAGGTATGAAAGCCGTCCGCTCCATTGACTTTAGCGGTGCCTTCAGGCCCATCTAACTCAAAGGCTGAACCTCCTTGTGGCGTTACGATTACGTAATCCGAACAAGTTCCTTGCCAATCCTGATCAGTGTCCAACCCATCGTCATTTGAATTCCAAATCAAAACTTTAGAAACATTTACCGTTCCTCCAAACCACTCAATACCATCATCTGCATTGGCAACCACTTCAACGCCCTCAATGCTCGTTGCTGAACCAACACCTCCTAAAGTCAGACCATTGATCTCATTACCTTCACCGATGTTTGAGCCCCCGTGACGAATAGAAATATAGCTGATCGTACCTGAATTATCGGCCGCATCTGTGCCCCCGTACAAGCCATTGATATCGGATGTTGGTATGCCTTCAATATTAGATTCGGACGCGTCATCCCCTAATGAAGCCGGTGCATTTCCTAATATAATGACCCCTCCCCAAAGACCTCCAGCATCTGACGGCATGTTGGGTGAAAGTATTTCACCTGGTTGAATTTCATCTGCGACTGCGGTAAAGATGATGGGTGAAGTAGACGTTCCCTGAGCGTTTAAGGTCGCTCCTCTTGCTACTACTAATGCCGTTGCATTGGCTCCTGTTCCATATTGGCCTTTGATAATTGTCCCCGCCTCGATGGTAAGTGTAACTCCTGAAATCACGGCTATTCTGCCTCCTAATATGTATACGGAATCAGCAGACCATATAGCATCCGCCATAATATTTCCCGAAATCAACACTTCAATGCCTTCGGTTACCGTTACCGTATCTGTCTCTATTTCTGTAACTGTATCTGTTACCGTTACGATTTCTGTTACCGTTAATGTTTCTGTATCATCATCACATGCCAAAAAGAAAAGCATGGACGAGAATGTAAGGATTGTAATGAAATTTTTCATTTATAGTCTGTTTTCTGTTAAATTTTATGATTTATGAGCGCTTTATTGCACTCATTTATAAATGCAAAAATGCGTGTCAAGTATTAACTCCAAGGCGTTTGAGTGTTACCTTTTCGTTAAACCCTTCGGCAACATGTTAAGTCATTGTTAAACCGATGAGTCCCCGAGGAGAGGGGCGGCTGTTCTTATTTGGAAATCTGGACTTTAGAAAGGATGTTTTTGATGATATCATGGGTGGTGATGCCGTCAGCTTCGGCTTCATAATTCAATAAAATCCGATGGTTCATCACATCATCAGCAACCTCCTTAATGTCTTCTGGCAATACAAAATCTCTCTGATCAAAAAAAGCAACCGCTTTGGCCGCAAGATTCAAATTAATTGAAGCTCTTGGCGAAGCTCCAAATTGAATATAGTGAGCCATATCATCTAATTGATAGGATTGAGGATCTCTGGTGGCCAAAACCAATTCTACGATATACTTTTCTAAAGATTCTGATAAACTCACCGCATTGATTTCTTCTTGAATGGCAAAAATGTCCTTCTTGGATAATATGGTCTTCAATTCGGGTTTAAAAGACATATTGGACATTCTGCGCATGACCTCTAGTTCCTCTTCTTTTGACGGATACTTGACATGGACTTTCATCATAAATCGATCGACCTGCGCTTCAGGTAAGGGGTAAGTTCCTTCTTGATCTACGGGATTTTGTGTTGCCATCACCAAAAAAGGGCGANCCAGTGGGTAAGTCTCCTCCCCAATCGTTACTTGTTTTTCCTGCATAGACTCCAGAAGGGCTGATTGTACCTTTGCTGGAGATCTATTGACTTCATCCGCTAATATCATATTGGAAAAAATAGGACCTTTTTTGACTTCAAATGCTGCTTTCTTTTGATTGTAGATCATGGTTCCTACCAAATCTGCAGGTAAAAGGTCTGGCGTAAATTGAATCCTCTTGAAGTCAAGTTGTAATACCTTAGCCAAGGTATTTACCGTCAGGGTCTTGGCGATCCCCGGGACGCCCTCTAATAAAATGTGATTTTGTGTAAAGAGACCAATGAGCAATCGGTTCACCATGTGCTTTTGCCCAACGACTACTTTGCCTACCTCTTCAATAACCTGAGTAATTTTATGCTGATGTTCCTTTTTTAAGTCTTGATTTGTCTCTTCCGTATCCATGTTATCCTTGATTCATTTGGCAGCAAAAATAGGAATCCTTTTAATAACAAAAAACCCTTTTTGCCCTAGCCGGGCATTTTATATGTTAAATGAGGTTAAATGATCACCCTTTGAAGTGATGGCCACATAAATTTATTCAAATTCTTGCGCTCAAAAAATGAATCTAATGCCGTCGGCTTCATTTGATTTTCTGGAGTCCGGTCAATACTTGCTTCATGACATAAAACATTTCGGTAGCAATTTGAAAACATCGCTCATCGTAGGCGGTACGCTCATGATCCGTGCCGTCAGCCGATTTGGGGTCCTCATACAACAACTTCACTTTCAAATCAGCGCCAAAAATAACGGGACAAGCCTCATCGGCCTCCGCACATGTCATCACGGCACAAAAATCTTTTTTGGGATTTTCTAAATGATCGTATTTTTTGGAAAAACTGACTAAATGCAAGTTTCCCAGACTACTTGAGATCTCATATCGTGGATTTTCTCCCGTTCCTACTTCTACAGCAAATCCAGCCCGCTGCAATGCGGCCACAGCCCTTGGATTAAAGGCCGTCTCTTCAGTTCCACCACTGTAGGCCACTACCAAGGCAATATCATAATAGATGGCCGCCATTTGTAACCAAATTTGACCCAAATGACTTCTTCTTGAATTGTGCGTACAGATAAAATTCAAATCCGCAGCTTCTCCCTGAGATATTTTATTAAAAATATAACGCGATAGCGGTTCCAATTGTTGAATTCTTTTGGATTCTAAATCGGGTAATCGGGCTAAGGCCGTTTGGATGTAAGTGTTTAAACTCATGAAAAATACTCTTTTGGCTGGCTAATTTATCCCTATTCCCCTTAAAATAAATAAAAAAGAGAATTACTGTTTAATTTAAAAACTTATGCTTTTGTTGAAAAAAAATGAAGGGGAAGGGATTACGTTAAGCTTTTAACCAAAAAATAGGCTTTTAACTAATGATTATTTTAAAAATAACGTAATTAGTCAAAGGTAATTACTCTTTATTTTTCTGTTCTTTTTAAAAAAGTTTATATATTTTTAAATTTAATTAAAACTCAATAGTATAGGTCGATAGGTGTCTATCGTTTATAAAAGGTTTAAATCCCTTATAAATAATTCGACTTAAACATTTGAAATAAGCAAAAAATCTCGTTTAAAAATTAACTATTATTAAACTTTTTAGAATTAATTTAATTTAAACCTTAATATGAAGAAGAAACATATTGCACTTAACTGGGGAATTATTCAAGCCCCTGCTCCAACGACTACTGTCTGCAGTAGTCGTTGGACGCTCCCTTTCCACTGCCTTTGAATAGGAACGGATCAAGTTTAACGTTTTACCAAAAATCAGGCTTTTACCTAATTATTATGTTAAAAATAACGTAATCAGTTAAAAGTAATTACTCTTTATTTTTCTGTTCTTTTTAAAAAAGTTTCATATATTTTTAAATTTCCTTAAAACTCAATAGAAGAATTCTATGGGTTCATATCTGTGCTAAACATCTTAACAAAAACTTATAAAACAAACAAAAATCCTTTTTAATAATCAACTATGATTACACTTTTTACAATTAATTTAACTTAAACAAACTAATATGAAGAAGAAGCATGTTACAATTATTGGGGAATTATTCAAACCCCTGCTCAAAGGACTACTCTCTGCAGTAGTTGTTTGGCTCTCCCTTTCCACTGCCTTTGCGCAGGAACGGGTAATTTCTGGTACGGTGACCGACGAAAATAGTGAAGGTCTTCCTGGGGTCAATATTATTGTTAAGGGTACCGCGACGGGAAGCATCACGGATTTTAATGGTGCCTACCAAGTAAATGTCCCCGAACAAGGGTCCTCACTGATCTTCAGTGCGATCGGCTACGACATCCAAGAAATTGTGATTGGTGCTCGATCCTTAATTGATGTGACCATGGCTGTCAATGTTGAAGAACTTGAAGAGGTTGTCGTGACTGGATACACTACACAATCCAAGAAATCGGTGACTGGTGCTGTTGTGTCTGTTGATATCGGCGAAGCTACCAAAGTACCCATCCTCAATGCTGGAGAAGCGTTGCAAGGCAGGGTTACGGGGGTTACGGTTACCAACAATGGAGAACCAGGTGGCGTCCCTAACATTCGTATAAGGGGTTATGGAACAACAAATAACAATGATCCTTTATACATTATTGACGGAGTTCAAACTACTGATGCATATGTGCTAAATACTATAAATCCATCAGACATCAAGCAAATGAACGTCCTGAAAGACGGTGCTGCTGCTATATATGGTGCACGTGCTTCTAATGGTGTTGTCATCATTACGACCAAAAATGGCAGCTACAATAAAGGTAAGGTAACACTCACTGCAGAAGCTTATTTTGGTACGCAAAGGGCTATTAACTTACCCGAGCTACTCAATGCCGAACAACATATGCAAATGATCGCTACCACTTATTTGAACGATGGATCAACTGCTGATTTAGCTCTTTACGGGGATATTAACAACCCTTCAGTGCCCTACGGTACAGATATAGGAGGAACGACAATGCGGGTCGCTCCAGGAGGAGGAACTGATTGGATGTCTGTGTTGTATCGCGATGCTCCTGTTCAAAATTATGCAGTATCTGCATCGGGTGGCAGCGAAGCAAGTAAATTCATGATGTCGCTCCAATATCAAAACCGTGATGGTGTTCAAGTGGCAACTGGATATGACAGAGTTACTACTCGCTTAAATGGTGAATTCAGTATCAAGGATCGTGTGAGAATAGGACAACACATGAATGTTTCTTTTGAAAATGGAAATACGCCAAATAATCATGAAGCAGCCTTACGATCAAGTCCCATCATACCATTATATGACCAAGATGGAAATTATGGAGGTACTTATGCGGGCAAAGCCTTGGGTAATGTAGCCAATCCTGTCGCTGAAAATGAAAGATCTAGTGATAATTTCAACAAAACACTAAGAGCTGTAGGTGATGTATACTTGGAGGCTGATATTCTTGAAAACTTGACATTCAAAACTACGGCAGGAATTAATTATCGCCAATTTGAGAATAGAGGGTTTGCCCCATCTAATCCAGAGGCAGAAGCGCCAAGGGCGGCTCCTATATTGTACAGAGGAGAGCAAAGCAATTATGAGTGGGTATGGTCAAATACCTTGAATTACCAGAAGAGTTTTGGTGATCACACCCTGGGGGTTTTGGCAGGAACAGAAGCCGTTTACAACACCTTCAGAGGACTCAGTATTCAAAGATCTGGATATCTTTTTGAGACGCCTGATTTTTACTACCTAAGTAATGGAAGTAACGATCCAGTTGTAACTTCGGCCTTCTCTAACGATTATGCCTTATATTCAGTTTTTGGTGCGTTGAACTATTCGTTCATGGACAAGTACTTCCTATCTGTGACTGTTCGTAATGACGAAACTTCAAGATTCTCAAAGGCCAATGCAGCTGCGACTTTCCCATCCCTTAGTGCTGCTTGGATTGTTAGCGATGAAAACTTTTTTTCTAAAGGTGTCGTTTCTAGTTTAAAACTGAAAGCTTCTTATGGCCTTCTTGGTAACCAATCACTAAACGTTACGAATCCCGATGTGAATCAATCTTCACTTAACGATAATTTGGCTTACTATGCATTTTCAGGAAGTGGAAGTCCAACGGTAGGCGCATTGCTAACGCAGGTTGGAAATTCTGATTTGAAGTGGGAAACGACAACTTCTATTAATGTTGGTGTTGAACTTGGATTCTTGAATGACAAATTATACGTGAATGCTGACTGGTTTGATATTACCACAACTGATTTGATTGCTCAAGATTTAACAAAGATCACAACCACAGCGATTGATGCTAGTGCACCGTTTGTAAATATTGGAGAAGTCAATAATACAGGTATTGAGTTAGCAATAGGCTATGCTGATCAGACTAGTTCTGGTTTTTCATATGGGGTAGATCTAGTGTTTTCTAGCTATGATAACGAAGTAACTGCATTGGCCAGTGCCTTCCAAGTAGGTGGTGGATTCCGAAATGGATCTACGGCTACGAGGACAGAAGTAGGACAGCCTATTTCGTCTTTCTATGGTAGGAATGTCATAGGAATTTTTCAAGATCAAGCTGAAGTAGATGGCGCCCCAACACAAGATGGTGCTGGTATCGGTAGATTTCGATATGAAGATGTTGACGGAGACGGAGATATCGACGATGATGACAGAACATACATTGGATCTCCACATGCTGACTTTACCTATGGTATCAATTTGACGGCAGGTTTTAAAGGTTTTGATCTTTCTGCCTTCTTCTCAGGTTCACAGGGCAATGATGCATTCAACGTCACAAAAATACACACTGATTTTCCTTCATTTGTAGATCAAAATAGGAGCATCAGAGTATTGGATGCATGGTCGCCGACAAATACAGGTGCTNCATTGTCTGCCCTAACTGCTGGTGATGCNAATAATGAGATCGCTTCAAACTCCTATTTTGTAGANGATGCTTCTTATTTCAGATTGAAAAACTTGCAAATAGGATATACCCTTCCNTCAAGTATCTCATCCAAATTATCTATGGATAACGCAAGAGTTTACATTCANGGAACAAATTTGTTTACGCTTACAGATTATACTGGAGCTGATCCTGAAATCCAAGAAAGTGGTACTTTAGGTCTGGGTGTTGATTATGGTAAATTCCCGCAATCTAGAATGCTTAGTATGGGATTTAAATTTAACTTTTAATTAAATCGAAATGAAAAAAATATTATTAATACTTAGTGTCATCTTCATCAGCTACGGTTGTGGGGATGACTTCACACAAATTGCTCCAAAAGGAGTACTGGCAGATGAAACTCTGCAAAACGCAGTAGGTGTAAATCTTTTACTTACCAGCGCTTATTCGGCCCTGGATGGCATAAATAGTACGAGTGGTGATCCCTGGTTTGATACAGGTGATAACTGGTGGTTTGATGTCCTTTCGGATGACGCCCACAAGGGTTCAGAAGACAGTGATCAGCCTGATTTATACAATTTGGAGGTATATTCATGGTCCACTGGTAACCCTTACATCGCAGGTAAATGGCGTGGTTTGTATGCGGGTGCCAATCGGGCCAATGCCGTGATCAGTGTAGGTGCTCCTCTTGCTGAGGCAGGAGACGCCGATGTTGCTCAGGCTGTGGCAGAAGCTTATTTTTTGAGAGGTTATTTCTATTTTGAACTTCAAAAAATATTTGGGAACGTTGCCTACATCGATGAGATTCAATTCGCGTCAAGCGAATACAATCAACCAAATACCAATGGCCCTATTTGGGATAAAGTTGAGGCAGATTTTATCTATGCAAAAGCTAATTTAGCTGAGACCAGTGCTGATCCGGGACGTGCCAATAAAATGACCGCAAGCGCTTTTCTTGGTAAAACTTACATGTTCCAAAGTAAATATGCGGAGGCCAAGACTGAATTTGATCTTGTAATTGCAAGTGGTGCTTACGGTTTGAATAGTGACTATGTTACGAATTTCAATGCTGCGGGTGAAAACAGTAAGGAATCTATCTTTGCTATTCAGTTTGCTGCAGATGGAGGTCTTTCAAATAATGGAAACCGTGGAGGCACTTTAAACTTTCAAGTAGGTGGTGTCACGAGTTTTTGCTGTGGTTTCTATCAGCCAAGCGTTGATTTGGCAAGTGCATTCAAAACTGAAGCTGGTCTTCCTATGCTCGACACTTATCATGACACACCTATCACAAATGATTATGGAATAGGGTCAGCTGATGCTTTCACTCCTCATGCAGGTGAACTTGATATTAGAATAGATTACACCATGGGGAGAAGAGGTATTGATTTCAACGGATTTGGTACAATGCCAGGTGCTGATTGGGTAAGAGCGTCTGCAACTGATATTTCAGGGCCTTTCATTGCTGCTAAAAATCATTATATTGCTGGTGAAGATGAGAACAGAGGTTCTGGTGGCTGGGGCGAGCAACGTACAGGTATCAACTACAATATCATGCGTTATTCCGATCTTTTGTTGATGTCTGCTGAAATCGATGTTGAGAACGGCTCTTTGGAAGATGCAAGAGCAAAAGTTAACCAAGTTAGAGCTAGAGCTGCCGCTAGTACTCCAGTGGATGGAACAGGTGCAACAACTTATAACGTTGCTGAGTATACCGCTGCTTGGACAGATCAAGCAACAGCTCGAAAAGCGGTNAGATTTGAACGTAGATTGGAACTCGCCATGGAAGGTCAGCGGTTTTTTGACTTGAAACGATGGGGGGTACTTCCTGCGACCATCAATGCCTATGTGGCCAAAGAAGCCGTAACAATTGCCAATTTTGGAACCAAAGCGAATACCTTCAATGATTATAATAAAGATTTGTGTATTCCTCTTGGCGCTATTGACCAAAGTTTAAATACTCTGGTGCAAAATCCTGGTTACTAACAGTTAGTCCTTGTAATAAATAAAAAAAGGTCGTCCATTTTGGATGGCCTTTTTTTATTATTTTCACTCTTTATCTCTCATCTGCCATCTAAAAATTCAATTGAATTTGACCTCTGATTATTCGATTTTAATTTCTCCTCTCACTTAGTACAAAAAATAATTATTATTTCGTATGATAAGGGACTTATGTCCATTAAATTTAGGGTTTAAAAGGCTTTAATTGTATTACTTTCTTTGTTAAATCCCTTCAATAAAATGATCCCCTACTCAAAAGAAATTTCTCTCATCGCACTCCTATTTCTCCTAAATGCCTGTAATCCCTTCTCCAGTCATAAGAAATTTGTGCTCTTAAGCGCCAGAGAATCTCAGATTGGTTTTAATAATCAACTTGTAGAGAATGATTCCCTCAATTATTTTACCTATGCCTATATGTACATGGGAGGTGGTGTCTCTATTGGTGACATCAACAACGACCAATTACCCGATATTTACTTCACGGGTAATATGGTCCCCAATAAGCTTTACCTAAATAAAGGAAATATGATTTTCGAAGACATCAGTGATGCTGCAGGCGTTGCGGGAGATCATCGCTGGTATACCGGAACCACCATGATCGACATCAACAATGATGGCTTATTGGACATTTATGTGAGTGTTTCAGGCAAGTTTGCCCCCCGTACTAATCAGCTTTTTATCAATAATGGTGACCTCACTTTCACAGAGTCCGCGGCCAACTATGGTCTGGATGCAGAAGAAGAAATTATTCAAACTACTTTTTTTGATTACGATCAAGATGGAGATTTAGATGCCTTTCTTGCCAATTATCCCTCAACCAGCTTCAGAACTCCCAATGTCAAGTATCAATTTTTGAAATATGCCAAAGATTTGGAAAAAAGTGATCGCCTGTTGGAGCAGCAAGCTGACGGTACGTTTAAAGATGTAACCGAGGCGGCAGGCATCCTAAATTTCGGTTTGGCCATCAGTGCCTCCATAGCCGATTTTAACAATGATGGCCTAGAAGATATTTATGTCTCCAATGACTTCAGCACGCCCGATTTCTTATATCTCAACAATGGAGATGGCACTTTTACTGATAAAATCAAAGAATCCACCAACCAGACGGCTTTTTATGGTATGGGCACTGATGCTGCAGATATCAATAATGATGGGCTCATCGATTTGATGCAAGTTGACATGGCTGCACAAGACAATCGCCGACAAAAAGCAAATATGGCCAGTATGAATCCTGAGCTATTTTGGTCAACAGTCAATGCTGGATTTCACCATCAGTATATGTACAATACGCTTCAACTCAATAGAGGAACTGTAAATGGGACCCCCATCTTCAGTAATATCGCCTTTGCTGCCGGCGTTGCCTCTACCGATTGGAGCTGGTGTCCCCTCTTTGCTGATTTCGACAATGATGGGCATAAGGACCTTTTTATTTCCAATGGTACGCGTAAAGAGGTCAATAATCGAGATTATTTTAAACAAGTGGATAAAATAAGCGGTCAAGAGCAGCTGGATCAATCGCTCGCGCTTTCACTTGAAATGCCAGAAGAACCGATTGACAATTATATTTTCAAAAACAATGGCAATACCACCTTCTCCAAAGCCAATGAAGACTGGTCTTTAAGTTTTGTTGGATTCAGCAATGGTGCCGCCTATGGTGACCTAGACAATGACGGTGACCTGGATCTGGTCATTAATAATATTGATCAGGACGCTGCTGTTTTTAGAAATGATATGCCCACATCTTCTGTCCAGAACTACCTCAAAATTAAGCTTAAAGGCATTGAAAAAAACATTCATGGCATAGGTAGTAAGGTCACCCTCTTTACAAAAAGTGGCGGGCAGCAAGTACAAATTGTGATGACCAGCAAAGGATACCAAAGTTCCGTTGAACCTCTGGCTTATTTTGGCTTAGATAACCAAGAAGTCATCGAAAAAATTACGATCGACTGGCCTGATGGAACCTTTCAAGAAGTAAAAGGCTTCGAACTCAATCAACTCATGGAGGTAACAAAAAACAGTATCCCCATGACTCCAAAAAATACTGAACCCCCGCTTTTTTCAAACATCTCCAATAACATTCAACCTGCCTTTACACATAATGAAAATCGTTATAATGACTTCTATCATCAGGTGCTGCTGCCCCATAAGATGAGTAATTTCGGCCCCGCACTCGCCAAAGGGGACATCAATGGCGATGGA
>JGI20154J14316_10004251_pt1 | contig 11064 bp, 12 predicted proteins | sample COG_04_FD_14316 | JGI IMG/M metagenome (IMG submission 14316) | reverse complement strand
GGTAACGGTAATGGATTATCAGAGAATTTTAATTTTTATGGGTTTGGCGGTCACCGGTTACTTGCTCATGCTGGCTTGGCAGGAAGATTACGGTCATCAAGGGACTCGAACACAAGTTGAATCCAGCACCACGGCAACGGTTGATGCTTTTCCATCAGCGCCTGCATCCGCTGGTGGAGAGTCTCCTGCCCAAACGCTTTCATCTGATACTTTTATTCCAAATGTAGAGGCCGCGCCGACATCCGTGCCGAGCACCTTGAGCGCCAATATCGTGCACGTTCAAACCGATGTCTTCAGCATCGACATTGATTTGCTGGGCGGCGACATCGTTTCTTTAGCGCTGCCAAAATATCCCGCGGCGCTGGTTGAGCCAGATCGCCCCTTAAAACTAATGGATTCCGGTAACCAATATGTTGCACAAAGCGGCTTAATTGGACCCGATGGCACGGATAAGAATGGTGCCCGCCCGAATTATGAAACGAGTGCTGGGACCTTCGAGCTCAAAACAGGCCAATCCGAGCTCGAGGTTGTCCTCACGCCGAGATACCCTGACGAGAACGGCGTACGAATTTCTAAAATATTCACCTTTAAGCCGCAAAACTACTTGATCGATGTGCGTTATGAAATCACGAACGGCTCAAACAGCCCAGTGAATATGGCGTTTTTCGGACAAATTAAACGCGATGGTAGACCGCCTTTATTTCAAGTTGATAATGCTATGGGACTACAGCCCTATCTCGGTATTGCAACGCGCACACAAGAAGACCTGTATGACAAAATTGACCTATCCGATTTAGAAGATGGGGCTTACCAGCAAGATTTTACAGGTGGTTATATTGCGTTTCTTCAACATTATTTCTTAAGTGCCTGGGTCCCCACCCAATCCGACTCGGTTCGTTATTATGCGCGTGCTTTGAATGTTACGGCTGAGCCAGAACAAAACCTATACACCTTAGGGTTCACATCGGGCGTTTTAACCGTCGCACAAGGCGGGCGTGGACAACTGGGCGGATCCTTCTACGCCGGTCCTAAAAACCAAGCAACCTTGGCCGAAATTTCTAAAGGCCTTGATTTAACGTCGATTACGGTTTTCTTTGGTTTATTGCGCAACCGCTATTCTCGGCGCTGACGTGGATTCACTCTTTGGTGAATAACTGGGGTTTTGCCATTATTTTACTTACGGTTTGCGTTAAAACCCTGCTGTATCCGCTGTCAGCAGCAAGCTTTAAATCAATGGCAAAGATGCGTAAGTTGCAGCCAGAAATGGTTCGATTGAAAGAGCGGTATGGCGAAGACCGGCAAAAATTCAGTCAAGCGATGATGGAGTTGTACAAAAAAGAAGGCGCGAACCCCCTCGGCGGTTGCCTACCGATTCTGCTTCAAATGCCCGTATTTTTAGCGCTGTATTGGACCCTTATGGAGAGTGTTGAGCTGCGTCATGCGCCTTTTATTCTCTGGATTGACGACTTGTCGGTTATGGATCCTTTCTTCGTCCTGCCGATTCTAATGGGCATATCGATGTATTTGACCCAAATGATGCAGCCGGAACCACCAGACCCGGTTCAGGCTAAAGTGTTCAAGTTTATGCCGATTATTTTCACCGTTTTTTTCCTCTGGTTCCCGTCCGGCTTGGTTTTGTACTGGCTGATTAACAACATCCTTTCTGTGTTGCAGCAACTTTATGTTACGCGCCAGCTTGAAAACGCACCCAGAGCCTAGTACCTCCGATGCGCTAGCGACGATTGTTGCTGAAGCAACACCTTCGGGCCACGCTGGTATCTCGATAGTGCGGCTCTCGGGGGCAAGCGCCCTCACCATCGCGCAGGGTGTCGCAGGACGAATCAGTAAACCCAGGCACGCTTATTTTCGATCGCTTAAGACCGCGAGCGGTCGGGTGTTTGATCAGGGCGTGGTCTTGTATTTCCAGGCACCAAATTCTTTTACGGGCGAGGACGTCGTTGAATTTCAGGGCCATGGCGGCCCCATCGTGGTCAGCACACTGATTCAAACTTGCGTTGAAATGGGCGCTAAAATGGCGCGGCCCGGCGAATTTAGTGAGCGGGCTTTCTTGAATGACAAGATGGACTTAGTGCAACTTGAGGGTGTGGCCGACCTGATCGCGAGCGCGTCCGAGCAAGCTGCAAAAAGTGCTCTAGGATCTTTAACGGGCGTTTTTTCAAAAGCAGTCAATGCGCTGGTTACCTCCGTGATTGAACTTCGGATTTACATCGAGGCGTCGATCGATTTCCCGGAAGAGGAGATCGATTTTCTAGCCGAGCCTTTTGTGCTTGAGCGAATAACAAGGATCGATGCGCAATTGCAGCAAATTTTAAAGCAGGCTGAGCAAGGTCGAAGGCTGCAGGCGGGGTTTTCAATTGCGCTCGTTGGGTCACCGAACGCAGGTAAATCCAGTGTTTTAAACCGGTTTTCAGGCCAAGACAGTGCAATTGTGACGGCGATTCCCGGCACGACACGGGATGTGATTCGTGAGCAGCTACTGTTGGATGGCTACCCGATCCAAATTGCTGATACAGCAGGTATTCGTGAAGCCATGGATGCGATCGAGCAAGAAGGCATAGCACGTTCGCGCCAAACGGCTTTAATGGCCGATTTGTGTTTATGGATAATCGATGTAACGGCACTGGATCTAACGCCCTTGAATCTTTGCCGCAGTGTACTTGAGCAGAACTTGATCGCCGCCCAGGCGGGTTTGTTTGAGGATGATGCGACAGTTAAGCGATTGGTTGTGTTGAATAAAATGGATTTATTGCCTGAAACGATGCAGCGCGCGCTATCGGATTTGTTGGCAGGGGATTCCCATACCTTTCTTGTGTCCGCTAAGACCGGTCTCGGCTGGGACCATTTAGCGTCGGCATTAAGCAGATGGTGGGTGTTGGCGATGATTCGGAGTCGTTATTTTCGGCCAGGACCCGCCATATCGTTGCCTTAACCGAAGCCGCCCAGTATTTGACTCAGGCGAAAAAGAGTTTGTTGGCAGGTTTGCCGGGAGAGTTGATGGCGGAAGACTTAAAGCAGGTCCAAATTGCGCTGGGTGAAATTACTGGGCAAGTCACGAGTGATGATCTGCTCGGGAAAATCTTCAGCAGTTTTTGTATCGGTAAGTAAGGATCCATTGTAAGGCTTGGGATCCGAGCCAAAGCGTCCTAACATTGCGATGTGGCTTGGCGATTCGCAGTCGTGCTGCAACCCGTTGTTATTAGGAACGCGGTCGTCATTCTAATAGTGTGTTGTCGCTGAATAACGGCTCGAGCGCCGTCACACGCATTGGGCCCGATAGGGGTAACCATTAATTCGAGGGTAGTGCATTGCAAGAGACATTTGATGTGATTGTTGTGGGTGGAGGCCATGCTGGTAGCGAAGCGGCCTTGGCGGCTGCGCGCATGGGCGCTGAAACACTACTGGTGACCCAGAATATCGAGACCTTGGGTCAAATGTCCTGTAATCCGGCCATCGGCGGGATTGGCAAAAGTCATTTGGTTCGAGAAATTGATGCTTTGGGCGGGGTGATGGCGGAAGCTGCAGATGCTGCTGGCATTCACTTCAGGGTGTTGAATGCCCGAAAAGGCCCTGCGGTGCGAGCGACAAGAGCCCAAACAGATCGGCAATTGTACAAACAATTTATTCGGGCTCGACTGGAAAACCAGCCCAGGCTTAGAATTTTTCAACAATCGGTTGATGACCTGGTCGTTGAGGGGGATCGAGTCGTGGGGGTCGTCACTCAAATGCAACAGCGCTTTATGGCCCGCTCGGTCATTTTGACGGTGGGCACTTTTTTAGGTGGGATCATTCATGTTGGCTTAAACCAGCAAAGTGGTGGCCGCGCTGGGGATTCTGCTTCAAACCGTTTGGCGGATCGTTTAAGAGAGCTGCCCTTTGCGGTTGGTCGTTTAAAAACAGGTACGCCGCCTCGGGTTGATGCGCGCAGCGTCGATTTCAGTACGCTTACGCCGCAACCGGGAGATCAGCCGACCCCCAAGATGTCATTTTGGTCTGCCGATGGGTGCCACCCTGAGCAAGTGCCTTGTTACATTACGCATACTACAGAGAAAACCCACGATATTATCCGAGCAGGGCTCGATCGTTCACCCTTGTACTCTGGTGTGATTGACGGCATCGGGCCACGTTATTGTCCCTCCATTGAAGATAAGATCGTACGCTTTGCGGATAAAACCGCTCACCAAATTTTCATCGAACCTGAAGGCCTTAATACCCACGAGCTTTACCCAAATGGGATCTCCACCAGCCTACCTTATGATGTTCAGGTTGAGCTGTTACGGAGCATCCCGGGGTTTGAATCCGCGCACATCACGCGACCGGGTTATGCGATTGAGTACGATTATTTTGAGCCAAAAGAGCTCAAATCGTCTTTAGAAACCAAGCATTTAAACGGTTTGTTTTTTGCAGGCCAGATCAATGGCACAACCGGTTACGAAGAAGCCGGCGCTCAGGGTATCTTGGCTGGCATTAATGCCGTCTTACAAGCTCGGGGTGATCCAGCCTGGTCGCCTGCACGATCGGAGGCCTACATTGGCGTCCTGGTTGATGATCTGATCACCCTTGGCACCTTAGAGCCTTATAGAATGTTTACCAGCCGAGCAGAATATCGGCTCATCCTTCGGCAAGACAATGCCGATCAAAGGCTGTGCGCCGCCGCTCGGACATTCGGGTTGTTGTCGGATGAACAGTTTGAGGCCTTCGAGCAAAAACAAGAAGCGATAGAATCGTTAAAAGGTGAGATGAAATCCGCCTTGGTGTTTGCAGGTAATGCCGCAGTGGACGCTGTTTTGAGTGAGCCGATGCATAAGGAGTATCGTTTATCGGAGTTGATCAAGCGTCCAGAAGTGAATCTACCCGATTTACTGAAGGCCGCTGGACGGCCGCTCCCCGAGTCAGAGGTTATTGAGCAGGTTGAAATTGAGTTTAAGTATCAAGGTTATATCGACCGGCAAACCCAAGAAATCTCTAGGCTCAAAGCGCAGCAAGGGCTCGCGATTCCCTTGGACCTCGATTATTCGTCGATTTCGGGTCTTTCGAATGAAGTCAGGCAAAAACTGGCGCAGGTAAAGCCTGAGAATATCGGTCAGGCGGGTCGAATTTCTGGCGTGACGCCCGCTGCGGTTTCATTGCTCTTGGTTCATTTAAAACGTAAGGGCGGCCTAACCAAGCGGGCAGCGGCCATTTGAGCTTAGAAACCGAATTAGCGGATGGGTTGCAGGCCTTTGCGGCACAACAACAAATGCGACCGAGTTTCTCGCTGGATGTGTTTGCGGTAGAAGATGCCTTCTTAAATTATCTTCGATTGCTGCAGCATTGGAACAAGGCGTTCAACTTGACGGCGATACGAGATGATCGCGGCCAGGTCATCCGCCATCTGCTGGACTCGCTCGCTATTCTGCCCTTCGTTTCCGGGGATCAAATCATTGATGTTGGCACGGGTGCGGGTCTGCCGGGCATTCCGCTGGCGATTTGTTTACCGAACCAAGACTTTGTACTGGTCGATTCAAACAGTAAAAAAACAAGATTCTTAACGCAGGCTAAGGTCGCGCTGGGCCTTCAAAACCTGACGGTGATCCATAACCGGGTTGAAGCAATCCCAGTGGGCGGCTTTGATCAAGTGCTCTGCCGAGCCTTCAAACCATTGCAGCGGTCTGGTCCCCGCAATAAAACACTTGCTGAAGGAAGATGGCGTTATACTCGCAATGTTGGGCAAATCGCCCGAAGCTGAGGTCTTGCACCAGTTGGACTTGCAAGCCACAACCAAGCTGTGGCCCTTGTCGGTGCCTGGTCTGCAGGAGGACCGGTTCCTGATTGAAATCAGGCCGCGATCAGAACGTCTATGAATTACCACGTGAATCGATCAAGGAGCCACAGTTGAAAGTCTTTGCAGTGGTCAATCAAAAAGGCGGGGTTGGAAAAACCACAACCTCGGTTAATTTAGCAGCTTGTCTTGCGGCCATGCGGCGTCGCGTTTTACTCATCGATCTAGATGCCCAAGGCAACGCAACGATGGGTTGCGGGGTGAATAAGGCTGCGCTGACAGAATCAGTGTACGACGTACTGATCCTAAATCATGATTTACAGGACGTGATGGTTGATGGGGCTGGGGGCTTAAAGGTTGTTGGCGCGAACGCGGACTTGACCGGTGCCGAAATCGACCTACTGGATCTTGAAGACCGGGAGTACCGACTAAAAGCGGCTTTAGGCCGTGCAAGGGATGAATTTGATTATGTGGTCATTGATTGTCCACCCGCGTTGAACCTGCTCACCATTAATGCGCTTACGGCGGCAACGAGCCTGATTATCCCGATGCAATGCGAGTACTATGCACTTGAAGGGTTGTCCGCCCTGGTTGAAACCATCAAACGCGTTGTTGCGCACCTCAACCCAAGCTTACAGATTGAGGGCATTGTTAGGACGATGTTTGATCCGCGCAACAGCTTAACGAAAGATGTTTCTGAGCAATTACAACAACATTTTGGTGATAAATTGTATCGAACAGTGATTCCTAGAAACGTGCGTTTAGCCGAGGCGCCCAGTCATGGGCTGCCGATCGTGGCTTATGACCCCACGTCTTCTGGCGCCAAGGCCTACCTTGCGCTTGCGGGAGAGTTGGTCCGGCGCGAACAGGATGCGGCATCCTTAATGGTTCTTGGCGCGCAAGACGCAGTGACCCAAACCGATTAATCAATATTAGGACATTCGTAAGTCGGGTGTTCTAGGGAGCAATAACATGGCGGGTAAAAAGAGGGGGTTGGGGCGCGGATTAGATGCACTGCTCGGTCCAACGCCAGTGGTGGCAACGGTTGATGATGCTGCAAACAATGCGGGTGCAAACGACGTCCCACTTGATCAGGAGACCCTGCGCCTCATTCCAGTCGAGTGGATTCAGCCGGGTCGTTTTCAACCAAGACACCAATTCGATGTCGAGAAACTTGAAGAACTCGCGGCCTCCATTCGGCTACATGGCATTATGCAACCCATTTTAGTTCGCCAGATTGAAGCGAGCCGCTTTGAATTAATTGCTGGTGAGCGACGCTGGCGAGCAAGCCAGCTCGCAGGCTTAGACCAGCTGCCCTGTTTGATTAAATCAGTTGAGCCAAGAATCAGTTGGCCCTGGGGTTGATTGAGAATATTCAGCGAGAAAACCTGAATCCCCTTGAAGAAGCGCGCGCTCTGAGCCGCTTGGTAGAAGAGTTTTCACTAACCCACCAGGAAGTGGGTGACGCGGTGGGTAAAAGTCGAACCGCCGTAAGCAATGCAATTCGGTTATCGAAGTTGGGCGGCATTGCCGCTGAGATGCTGTTGGCCGGTCAATTAGAGATGGGTCACGCGAGGGCGCTACTGACCTTAGAGCCAGAAGCCCAGGGCCAAATTGCCCGCCAAATTGTGGCCAAGCAACTCACCGTTAGGCAGACTGAAAACTTAGTGAAGCGGCGACTGGCGCCGGCCGTCGAAACGTCCGTTGTTCGGCAAGATGCAGATGTTGCTCGTTTAGAGCATCGATTGTCTGAGTATTTTGGGCAGGCGGTTAAACTTAAAAAGAAAGGGGCGCGTAAAGGCCAGCTGGTCATCGACTATAATTCTTTTGACGAGCTCGAAGGGGTTTTAAACCGAGCTGGTTTTTCTCAGCAAGACCGTAATTAACCAATCCGAGTGAAAACCGAATTTCTTCAAGGATAAAGTTGAAGGTCGATCCTAATATCTCTATACTCTGCCCGCCGAAAACTGGGTCCGAAGAGGACGTTGTAAGACGGAAGATGGTCCTGAAGGGGCGACATGTTTAAGTGGCAGGGACTGTTGAAGTCGGCGCTGAGGATACATTTTGTTTTGGTGGTTGTGGCAGTTTGCATTGCCTTAATCACTGGGTGGAGCGCAACATGGTCTGGAATTTTGGGTCTGGTGATCGCCGGTATTGCGGCAACCGCTCAGGGGTTCTTGCTAGACGCTAACGGTTTTAGCGCGCTTTGGTGGTCGCAGGGGGTAAAGTGGCTGCTGCTCGGACTGGGCACCATAGGTGTTTTGAATACTTGGCCCCAGCTGATGCTACCCGGTTTTTTAATTGGAGCGGTTGTAAGCCAATTGATTTGGGCTCGAGTGGGGATACAGCGTGCGAAGGCGCTTAGGACGGGACGGTAACCCGTGAGAAGGGTTCTGCTAAAGCAGAACCAGTATAAGTTTTGACCACCATACGGTTGGCGGTTGAAGAACGAATTAGGGGTTAGGGACGCAATGGCAAGCAACGCGCCAACATCACAAGAGTATATTCAACACCATTTGACTAATTTGACCTATGGTCAACTGCCCGACGGCTCATGGGGTATCGCCCATAGCCCCGAAGAAATCAAACAAATGGGTTTTTATGCGATTAACCTAGACACGATGATTTGGTCTGTGGGCTTAGGGTTTGTTTTCTTAGCGCTCTTCATTACGGCCGCGCGTCATGCAACCGCCGGCGTGCCGGGCACCCTTCAAAACCTTTGTGAAATGACGGTTGAGTTCGTTGAAACCAATATCGCGCAGGTGTTTGGTAATCGCCCGAACGCGTTAATTGGGCCCTTGTCGCTGACAATTTTGGTCTGGGTCTTCTTAATGAACTTGATGGACTTGATCCCAGTTGATTTTATCCCGCATGCTGCGGCGCTGGCCGGCGTGCCCTATTTCAAGGTCGTTGCAACGACCGATCCAAATGCGACGCTCGGCATGTCCATTGGGGTCTTTATTTTGGTGCTGTACTATAATTTCAAGATCAAAGGGGCCAAAAAGTTTGGCGCGGGTCTTGTCACCCACCCGATCCCACACTGGTCAATGTATTGGTTTAATTTGATTCTCGAAACCGTCGACATGATCGCAAAACCCTTGTCTCACGGCTTACGTTTGTTTGGTAATTTGTATGCTGGCGAGATGATTTTTATCCTAATTGCACTGCTGCCGTTTTACGCGCAGTGGGCTTTATCGCTGCCCTGGGCGATCTTTCATATTCTAATTATAGGATTACAGGCATTCGTTTTCATGATCTTGACCATCGTCTATTTGACGCAAGCGCATGACACGGGTGAACACTAAACGAACGGTTAAAAGTAAACGAGGAGCGAACGATGAATGAAGCACAGGCGCTAATTTTTATAGCGGGCGGTATCTTAATGGGTTTGGCTGCAATCGGCAGTGGTGTGGGTATCGGGATGTTGGGCGGTAAATATTTGGAAGGCGTTGCACGTCAGCCAGAATTACAGCCTATGTTGTTGACCCAATTATTTATCGTGTTGGCATTGGTCGATGCGGTACCGATTATTGGCGTAGGTATTTCGCTTTATATGATTTTTGCCCTTTAGGTTTTATCCGAAGAACTGATCATCGAAGAGGTGACGCGTGAATATTAATCTTACCATGTTGGGTCAGCTCATTGCTTTTGTGATGTTTGTGGTCTTTTGCATGCGCTATGTCTGGCCGCCGCTCACGGAAATGATGCGAACGCGCCAGAAATTGATTGCAGATGGCTTGGAAAATGCCTCGAAAGCGGAGCAGCAACTCCTGCAAGCGAACGAGTCCGCAGCCAATGAGCTTGAAGCCGCAAAGCGAGAAGCGGGCGAATTGATTACGCAGGCGAGAAGCCGAGCGAATCAGATCGTTGATGAAGCGAAGGATCAAGCAAAAGAAGAAGCCAAGCGCATCATCGATGGCGCTCAGGAGTCAATTGATCAAGAGATCAGTCGGGCTCGAGAATCCTTGCGCGCGCGCGTGAGTGATTTGGCGGTTGAAGGTGCTGAGAAGATCTTGTCGCAATCGATTGATCGCTCGGCGCACGAGGCGATGTTAACGAAGCTTTCACAAGAGCTTTAGGAGACCCGATGGCTGAAGCAGAATTAGCAACCGTCGCCAGGCCCTATGCGCGCGCCGCGTTTGCAACCGCATTAGAGGAAGCTGATGGCCTAGTCAGCTGGTCAAGAATGTTGGCGCTCCTTGGCGCGGCCGTCGTTGAACCTGCCGTTGAGCGTATGCTCGATAATCCTGCCAATTCTGGATCCATCGCAGCTCAGTGGTTGACGGGCCTTTTAGGGGATGATCTAACCGCCTCGGGGGCGAACTTCGTTAAAGTACTGGCTGATTTCGATCGTTTGGCGTTGATCGCAACGATTGCTGAGCAATATGAAGTGCTCAAAGCAAACCATGAAAAAACGGTTGAGGTCGCGATTGTCAGTGCTTATGAATTGTCGGGCCCTGAACAGGACGTGCTCAAAGATGCCTTAAATCGTCGGCTGCAAAGAACCGTTGAATTAGAAACTGAAACTGACAGCTCATTGCTGGGTGGTGTGGTCATCCGAACCGAGGATACCGTCATTGATGACTCGGTCCGCGGAAAACTGCAAAAACTGGCGGGAACGCTACAGTAAATTAACACTCTTGAGGTGCGAAACATGCAACAACTGAATCCTTCAGAAATTAGCGACATTATAAAACAGAGAATTGCGCGGCTCGACGTGACCTCTGAAGCCCGAAACGAAGGCACGATCGTTAGTGTGTCTGATGGGATCGTTCGAATTCATGGCTTAGCCGATGTCCAGAATGGCGAAATGATTGAATTTCCGGGCAACCTCTTTGGGTTTGCTTTGAACCTTGAGCGTGATTCTGTGGGCGCCGTTGTTTTAGGCGACTATAAAGTGCTTAAAGAAGGCCAAACAGCACGCTGCACAGGTCGAATTCTGGAAGTGCCAACCGGGCCGGAGCTTTTGGGCCGCGTTGTGGATGCACTCGGTAATCCGATCGATGGCAAGGGGCCGATTAATACCAAGCAAACCGCGCCGGTTGAAAAAGTTGCGCCAGGCGTGATTGCCCGTCAGCACGTTGATCAGCCAGTTCAAACCGGACTGAAATGTATCGATTCAATGATTCCTGTTGGACGGGGTCAGCGCGAATTGATTATTGGTGACCGGCAAACGGGTAAAACCGCAATTGCCATTGACGCGATCATTAATCAGCAAAAGTCTGGCATCAAGTGCGTTTATGTCGCCATCGGCCAGAAAGTATCCTCCATCGCAAACGTTGTGC
>JGI20154J14316_10004245_pt1 | contig 11078 bp, 9 predicted proteins | sample COG_04_FD_14316 | JGI IMG/M metagenome (IMG submission 14316) | reverse complement strand
GCTACTGTTGCGGTTTGTGCCCCCCGTGGATTGAATGGCACCTAGTATCTAAAATTAAATGCTTTGCCGGTTTACAAACACTGCCCAGTATCTAAACTATGTTCTCTTACCTCATCGCATTCGCGGATAACACTTGGAGCATGGTCGCCGAGATGGCGCCCTATCTTCTTTTTGGTTTTGGCATAGCGGGCCTATTACACGTATTGATCCGGCCTGAGTTCATTGAGCGCTGGCTGGGTAAGCCCGGTCTGGGCGGTGTCGTCAACGCAAGTCTACTGGGCGTCCCCATGCCTCTCTGCTCTTGCTCCGTCATTCCTGTGGCAGCCTCCCTTCGGAAGAGCGGCGCAACGCGCGGGGCGACGGCTTCCTTTCTAAGTTCCACACCACAGACCGGAGTCGATAGTATTTTAGCTACGTATGCCTTGCTTGGCGGTCTCTTCACCATTGTGCGAGTCTTCGTGTCTTTCGTTTGCGGTTTAGTGACGGGCTATTTGATCGAGCTGTTCTGCAAGGATACAGCGAGCCGAAAACCGAATGCTCAGGACATGCCATTCATGCAAATGGAAGGAGGTTTACTCACGTCACCAGGCGCTAAGTCTGCATCGGAGAATTGCTGCGCCTCGACCCAAGCCCGTTTGAAGCGAAAACTACCGCAAGCAGCGAGCTACGGCTTCGTCACACTGCCGGCCGACCTTGCCCATGCCCTGATCATCGGTCTCCTCCTCGCGGGACTGATCACCACGCTAATGCCCCATCATTTATTAACAGGCGCCCTCAGCACCGGCCCCCTAGCCTTTCTCCTGGCCACGGCCATCAGCCTACCCCTCTATGTATGCGCGACAGCCTCGATCCCTATGGCCTACGCGCTGATGGCGGCAGGACTGTCTCCAGGCGCGGCCTTGGTCTTTTTAATTACAGGACCCGCCACGAATACAGCGACGATTGCGACTGTCTGGAAAATGCTCGGACGCAAGGCGACCGCGATCTATCTCCTTAGTCTGATACTGGTATCCTGGCTGGCGGGTGGGCTTTTTAACGCCGCGCTGCGATCTGGGTCGGAAGTCGCGACAATACACGCCCACGATGCGCTCCACCCCAGCGCATGGAAGCACGGCTGCGGAGTTATCCTGATCGGGCTGCTGCTCTTTTCCGTCTGGAAAGGCCGTCAAGCGAAAGTGCCCTGCTGCGCGGGCTGAGCAAATCCTGTGTCGAACGATCTATTGGCTACTATTATTGGAGTAGCCATGGAGGTCACAACTACTGGGGCTCAGGACCAGAGCGCAACGCCGCCCCTAAACCTTCAGTCCCAGGGCCGAGGTCATAATCCCGAACAGTTCATAATTTTTCAAAAACGGTGGTATCGCCTCCGAACCTGGGCCGAAGGCGAAGAAATCGACGCATTCGGACGTATGCTTACTCGACGTCCAACCGACCGCAGTCAGATCCTTGATCTCTTTGCCAAAGGCCTCATTCAGTGCGCCACTGAGATACTCCGCATTCGAGTCGAGCGCTGCTTGAACAATAGCCGCCTGCTCGTCGGTCGCATCAATACCTAAGGCTATTTTTAAAGGTAAAGAGTGGAAGCGCCCCGTCGCTCGGAACTGATCCTGTAACCACTCGAAGCTGTATTTAAACTGATCGATACGTTCGAGCGCGGAGCCACTGTCAACATACAAAGGCCCCGCACCGTTCAACTGGCAACCGCCGGTGCCATGGTCAGTCGTCACGATCAGCATCGTATCGGGATGCGCCTCTATAAATTCCAGCGCGATCGCGATACAGGCATCGAATTCCAAAAACTCGTGGAGAATGGCCGCTGGATCGTTGGCATGCCCGGCATGGTCGACCCGACCACCTTCGACTTGAAGAACAAAGCCATCCTTCTCACCATCAAGCCGCGCAAGCGCCTTGCGAAACATATCGCTCAGGCCGGGTAGATCATGTAGTGAAGGGTCATTTTTACGATCGATCGCATACGGGATGTGGCTTTTTGAAAACAGCCCGATTAAGGGCGACTGGCCGTGACTCGCAGCCAGTTCGGCGGCATTGGTCACTACATCATACCCCTTTTCCTTAAAGCGCGGTAGATAGTCGATCACACTGCCGTCATCTTGTTTTTGCTTAAAATTACGCGCACCACCACCGAGGAGGACATCGACCTCACGCTCCAGATATTGTAGGGCGATTTGGTCTTCCATTTCACGGTCGGTGACATTGGCCGCAAAGCCAGCCGGTGTCGCATGCGTGATGCGGCAAGTCGTGACCAGCCCCGTTGCTTTGCCAGCCTCTTTGGCATAGCTGAGAATCGGCTTGAGCGATTGACCGGAGGCATTCACGTTAATCGAACCATTATTGACGCGTTGTCCACTCCCCCAAGAGCTGGCGGCTGCGGCGGAATCTGTGACGGGTGAGCTCGCCGAAGCGGTCTCCTGATACGCACGCTTGAAGTCAACTCGCTCGAAGAGCTGGATCCAATTGAGCGGCGTCTGCTCGTGACGAAGTTTCCAGTGGTGCGCCAGACCAACGGTTCCATTACACAGCCCGTCGACCATTAGGAAAATTAGGTTTTTTGCAGGACCCGCAGCCTGAGCCGAAGAAGCGGCCACGGATTTAGAGGCAGGCAGAAGTGAAGCCGCACCTGCGAGGCCGGAAAGTTTAAGAAATTGGCGGCGTGAGGGAGGCTTCGTATTTTCCATAATTTTTGTGATTCGGCAGTATTTATAATGAAATGCTGTAAATTTAAATTCTGCAAGATTTCCTAAAAACGCCTTCTCGAGTAGAAATGTGGACAGTGACGCGGGCTCTGGCTTGCTTAACGGACTGAATCGACACAATTTACAAAAAACACTCCGATCATGAGCCAAAGCACCTTAAACAACACTCCCCGATTCCCATATTTCAACCGCGAGTTGAGCTGGCTGGCCTTTAATCGCCGCGTGCTGGAACAAGCCGAGTCGCCGGATTATCCGCTCTTGGAGCGTATGAAGTTTCTCGCCTTCGTTAGCTCCAACTTGGATGAATTCTTTGAAATACGTGTGGCTGGCCTCCTTCAACAGGTGAAGTCCGGCGTGATCGAACGCGGCCCTGATGGTCTCGGCCCGAAGGAACAGTTGCGACGTATCCAGAGTATCTGTAAGCGTCTGATCGCCGACCAATACGATTGCTGGGATGAGCAAATCGTGCCGGAGCTGAAAAAGTCGGACGTTTTCTTCTGCGGGTATGACGAACTCACCCGTAACGAGAAAAAGTGGGTGGAGACTTATTTTGAAGAGCAGATCTTCCCTGTCTTAACCCCGCTCGCCATCGACCCGGCGCACCCCTTCCCGCAGCTAACGAACAAAGCGCTCTACATACTGGCGTCGATCGACGACCCGGAGACCCGAATCATCGAGCGCCTCATGGCAATTATTCCCATCCCGCGCGTACTCCCGCGCATCATCAAAGTAGGTGCGGCTCGCCGGGGTAAGCCCGACGTCTACATCTTTCTGAGCGACATCGTCCAACGCTTTATCAAGCGCCTCTTCCCCGGCTACCATGTCACTTCGGCCGTCCCTTTCCGCATTACCCGAAACAGCGATCTTTATTTTGACGAGGAAGAAGTCGAAAACCTCCTCCGTAAGATCGAGGAGGAGCTTATGAATATGCACAAAGGTGCCGCCGTCCGCCTGGAAATCGCCAAGGGCGCGGATCCGGAGTTGATGCAGGAGTTCCTCGAAGCGATCAAGCTACAACCCGAGAACGTCTACACTATCGACGGCCCGCTCAACTTCTTTCGCTTGATGAGCGCCTACGAGCTGATCGAACGGCCGGATCTTAAGTTCTCCCACCACACACCGCTTATCCCGAAGGGCTTGGATGCGCCCGAGCGCATTTTTGACAACATTGCAGCGAAGGACATCTTACTCCACCACCCTTACGAAAGCTTTCAACCTTTCATCGACTTCCTTCAACAAGCTGCCCGCGATCCCCAGGTGTTTGCCATCAAACAAACGCTCTACCGGACTTCAGGTGACTCACCAATCATTAAGGCACTCATGGAGGCCTCACGTCAGGGGAAGCAAGTCACCGTTCTGGTCGAGATTAAAGCACGCTTCGACGAGGCGAACAACATCCAGTGGGCCCGACAACTCGAAGATGTTGGCGTGCACGTCGTCTACGGCCTCGTGGGACTCAAGACCCACTGCAAAACCTGCATGGTCGTGCGCCGCGAGGGTAACACCCTCCGTCGCTACGTCCACCTCGGCACTGGCAACTACAACCCGAAAACTGCCCGCCTCTACACGGACCTTAGCTTCTTTACCAGTCGCGAAGATGTCACGGGCGAAGTGGCCGGCCTCTTCAACACATTGACCGGGTTTTCACTCACCCCGAGTTTCAAAAAACTCCTCGTCGCGCCCTTTACTCTGCATAGTAACATGCAAAAGCATATCCGCACGGAAACTCGAAACGCCAAGGCCGGCAAGAGGGCCCGCATCATCGTGCAAACGAACAGCCTCGTTGACCAGGAAACGATCGACAATCTCTACCAGGCCTCACAAGCCGGCGTTAAGATCGACCTCATCGTGCGCGGCATCTGTAATTTAGTGCCAAACATCAAAGGCGTCAGCGAAAACATCCGAGTGCGCAGTATTCTTGGACGCTATTTGGAACACAGCCGTATCTTCTACTTCGAAAACAGCAGTGGTCACCAACCACACATCTTTGCCGGCAGCTCCGACTGGATGCCCCGCAACTTCTATCGGCGGATTGAAGCGGTCTTCCCGATCGAGGACGCGGACCACCGCGCACGCGTCCTGAATCTCTTGGAGACCTACCTCAAAGACACGAAAAACGCCCGCATTCTCCGAGCCAACGGAGCCTACCAGAAACCTCCCTTGAAAAAGGGTTCGGCGCCCTTCAGCGCCCAGGAAGCCTTCTACCTCGACGCCGAAACAAAGCGCACCGCTCAAGCTAATGAGCTGGAAGAAGAGAGCCAGAGCCTACCGATTCAAGTTATCACACCGATCTGAGTGGGCACCTCGAGTGCACCTATCTACGCCAAGATAGCCAGACACCCATACACCGTGCGCTCGTGTTTGGACTCAAGGCAAACCTCAAGCCCGCTCTTTGGAGAGCTGCTTGATCAGGTAATCGACACCGCGTTTGACGCTGCCATCTTGCTCCATCATATTCTCCACCTGCTTACAGGCGTGTATCACAGTGCCATGGTCACGACCGCCGAAGGCATCGCCGATCGATTTAAGCGGATCACTCGTCAAGGTGCGGGAGATATACATCGCCACCTGACGGGGGAAAACAATCGCACTGGTCCGACGGCGGCCGACCAGTTCGCTGAAGCGGATCTTGTAGTAGTCCGAGACCTTGCGCTGGATCTGGTCGACAGTCACTTTACTGGCAGCCTCTTCGTGCAGCAAATCGCTCAGCAAACGCTCTACGGCACTCAGATCCAACTTGCGGTCGATCAAATTATTATAGCCCGCAATACGGGTCAGCGCACCTTCCATCCGCCGCACGTTGCGGGAGACGCGCTCGGCCAGAAAGTCCATGATCTCATCGTCCAATTCGATCTTCATGGCCGCGGCCTTGTTCCTGAGGATGGCTACCCGGGTCTCGAAATCGGGTGCCTGGATATCAGTCACTAAACCCCATTGAAAGCGAGAAACTAAGCGGTTTTCAAGACGCTCGATCTCGTTGGCCGGGCGATCGCTGGCGAGGAAAATTTGGCGACCGGACTCGAAAAGATCGTTGAACGTGTGGAAGAACTCTTCCTGAGTGCTCTCCTTCCCAGAGAGGAAATGGATGTCGTCGACCAACAGGGCGTCGACATTACGATAATACTGACGGAACTTGGTCAATTTGTTCTCACGGATCGCGTGGATAAATTCATTGGTGAATTTCTCGGTCGAGACATAAGCGATGCGCGCCTTGGGATTGTTCACCAGCATCTGGTGCGCCACCGCATGCATGAGGTGCGTTTTGCCAAGCCCTGTCTCTCCAAAAACAAATAGCGGATTGTAAGCACGGCCGGGGGCATTGGCCACCGCAATCGAAGCGGCGTGTGCGAGTTGGCAACCCGAACCAACTACGAAATTTTCAAAGGTGTTGATGGGATTGATCAAGGTCCGGTGGGTCGGTGCCGACGGAGTCGCCGAACGGTCGTTCCGGAGATCGAGCGCGTGGCGCCCGTTCAGTCGGTCGCTGGAGGAGGACCCATCCGAGGAGGACCTTTCACTTTCCTCGGGCACAGCAACTTCAATCAAGACCTCGATCGCCGTACCAGCGAAGCTGCGCACCTGCTGAAGGATGATATCAAGGTAGTTGTTTTCGATCCAGATAGCGTTGAACTCACTCTTCGTTGTCAGCACAAGTTTCTTGTCCGTCTCTTCTGAACACACCAGCTCACTAAACCACATTTCATAAACGTCTACAGGGAAAAGGTTTTTGAGCTCGGCGTTGGTGCTTTGCCAGAGAGAGACTGTGGTCGACGTGGATGACATGTAGGGAGCAGAAAGTAGGTAGAAAGTTATTTATTCACAGTTGACGGCAATGCAATTGCCACATCCTGCGGACGACACTGTAAAACGGTAGAAAAGGGAGACAACTAATTTTGACGCATCCTAACAATGAAAATAAATTTTATATGCGAAAGATTCATTAGTCATTGAATATGAATTAGTTGTCTTAAAAAAGACTAGGTGAGAAGTTCGTTAAAATAAGGTAAGTTGTTGGGGCTGAGGGCAAGTGCAGAATTCACATTGCCAAGGAATACAGGAGAATCGGCAGCAGTTATCCTTTGGCAAGGCCAAGTTCTGCACAAGTTATTCACACTCTGCGATAGAATAACTTTCTTAGTTTTTTTGGGATGAATGTCACACAGTTGTGACAGTTCCGTTAACCTCTGTAAAAGTGGTATTTGGGGAATCTGAAGGAAACGAATATGACTTATCTTTAATTCGATAACAGTTTACAGGGATACAGTTGGCATGCGATTTTTTTTCAAAAAAAAGTGCTTCGTCACCATTTAGGTGGATCGCAGCGGATCTCTCACTGAGTCCTATTCGACCCACCCCGANGCTTTGATCAAGAACTGCTCCCGCCTTGCGATTAATTTTTACCAGCTCCGAATGGATGCACGGATGCTGTGAACGAAAGACCGGTATAAATTACCATCGCATAGAGTGAGAATGCATACTATCCCAAGAAGCCAGCCCCCTTCACATCCCCCAGCTCTGAGACTCTCAATTAATATGTTAGGAAAAGACGAAAACGGTCGCTTGAAGCGGATTGAATACCGCGGCAAATACCTGCGCGCCAGTCGCACGGGAGGCATCGCTCTGCGAGCACAGACGAAGCTCAGCGGCGTCCATCTCACCGCCAACAGCAAGCACGGCCTGCGCGCCTCCACGCGAGTGGCCAAAGGCACCCAGGTGGCCTTTCAAAACGGCCGCTTCATCCTGCGCGGCCGCTACGGCGAGGGACCGACAAAACTGAACCTATCCAAGAGTGGCGTGTCCGTCTCATCCAAGACCGAAATCGGCACCATCAATTGGTTCAAACCCCGCTATTCGAGTGCCAAAATCGCCGGCATCCAGGTCCGCGGGAAAAATGCACTCTACCTCCACGCTCTGCTGGCGCTCATTCAACTGCTCGTCGCCCTCACGCTCGTCCTGGTCCAGGCACTCGTGCTCTCGGTTCAAGTCGTCTACTGGCTGACAGTCACCCTCACTAAGCAAGCCAAGCGCGTCTGGGCGGGACGTCATGCCAAGGCCATTCAGGCAGCGGAAGCACATTGGCTGGAGGCAGTCTCGACGAAGGAGGACACCTGGCTTCATCAAAGCTTAACATGGTGCTTCCTCCATCTGGGACAGGGAAGCGCCTGGGAACCCCAGCCAAACTCAAAAAATCAAGTAGCCGACGAACTGGCCACCTACCTCGCCGCCAGTCAATTACCCCAACCACTCAACTTGGAAATCCTTTTTGGCTGCCTCGCCGAAACCTACGAGCNGACCGCNGGCGAAGAAGCCTGCCTCGAGCTTTTTTTTGACCTCGATAACGCTGCCGTCGCAACGGGTGGACGCAACCAATTACAAGAGCGCCTGCTCGCCGCCTACGCCGCCTGCTGCGGGATCGACCTCGCGGACGACAAACCTACTGGTTCAAGCGACTAACCCAAACCACTTGCAAGGAGTCTATCCGAACTGATTACTCCTCTGAAATGTTCAGATAGGGGCGGATTTGGGCCAGTGTTTCTGCACCGATTCCACTGACACGGCGCAGATCCTCTACGGACGTATAGGGTCGACCTTCAATCATCCGCTTCGCCAGGACGGGACCCACACCAGGCAGCTTCATGAGGTTGTCACTGCTTGCCGAATTGGGATCGAGGGTCTCGCCTTCCCTAAGGGCGGGTTTGGCGGTGGCCAGACTGAGCTCCTCGTCTTCCAGGCGCTGCGTCATGCGCTCATTCACAAGGCTCTCCCAATCGGTTCTGGCCCAAATGCCCGCACCCGTTTTCGCGGCGAGCAACTCAACGTCTGCGAGATGCGCTTCGAAGGCCTCTCGGCTTCTTCCATCAGGCATGCTTCGAGTCACCCCAAAGGCCCGAGCCAAGCCCTGCCGGACAAGATGCTCAGCCAGCTGCGTTCCGTCCGATAAAACCACAAAGGCATAGATGCGTCGGTAGTTGCTGTCCCCACGAGCATCGGCATAAGCGGTATACACCGTAAAGGGCTCCCCCAAGACGCGGCGAACTTCCTCCCAGGCAAGCTCACCGAAAGCCTTGGCGACCTGAATGGACGCCGCGGCAGAATCCTCGACCGTGGTGATCCCAAAATAGCGCCGCTGCGCACGAAGACGTCGAGCATCTGTCTCGTCACTGACGTGCCACTCAAGGCAATCGACCCCATAGAGGCGAATGGACAACTCTTTTTCATCCGGAGTTCGGATGAGAAAACTGTCACCGTCAGCCCAGTCGGTCTCAATCAGTCGGCAGTTGGGAATTGCCTCCAATTCCGCCGCAGAAAGCAAGGTCGGGGACAGGATTAGGGCCAGTAGAAGGGGCAGAGTAAAAGGATGCATAAACAAAAGATTGAGAATAAACTAAGATTCATTTGCTGCGCAAGTATAGCCCTAATTTAGGCCACAAAGGATGGCGCCACGCAATTTTAAAGACGGGGTCAGGCGGCCACCTAAAGGAAGCCGCATACGTTTAGGCCCGGAAACATTCCTGACTTGGATTACTGGGCAGCGAATGCCCGCCCTAGTTCAATCCTCAGTGGCGATCCACTCGAGTTGCTTGAGCTCATTGAGCATCGGGGCGACTAAACGCTTCTTGACGAAACCGAGTCGGCGCAGCGCATAGATGCGCATCGCGCGGCGACAGGGCAAGCGCAGGGTGCCGTCTTCCATTCCGTAGTCCATCTCCAGTGCGGTGCGCTGCGCGGGCTTCAGACCCTCGCTGACGCGGAAGACCAGCGTCTCGACCGCCAACCAATCGGTATCTATCACATCGACATGTGGACAATCCTTGCCGCGCAGGACTTTTTGAAAGCGCCCAATGACAAAATCCCGAAACTCACCCTCGCGGTGGCAATAAGCGCGCACATGCCAGCGCAGGCCATCGTAGCCAAAAGCCCGCGGGCTCATCCAGCGCGACTCTGACTGGCCACTGCTGACGGACCAGTAGCTGACTTCGAGGCATTGCTGCTCACAAACCGCCAGTGATAACTTGCGCTGGATCTGTTGATCCGCTCGGCGCTGCGGACGACTGAAGCGCAGCACAAACTCGCCACGATCGGCCGCATCGCGCATGCTGCCGCCGATCACCTCCATCGCCTCGCCAAAGTTCGGCTCGCGCAGCACCGCCTGCATCTTGGCCGTCGCTACATAGCACTTGCGCCGCACATCATACTGACTGGCCCCCGGGTTGAGCGTGCTGTAGGCCACTAAATCATTCGTCGCCTGCGGTAAGGAGATACCAAAGTAATCACAGAGATCACGNCGGTTAATCGTGCCGCGCCAAAACAACAATCGCTCAATAAATAAGAGGCGCTGCTGCTCACTCCATGCGGCTATAATCGGTTGGTCTTTCATACGTATTAAAAAGACGTAAACAGATGTGCACAGGTTAATGCAAGAAAATAGTGATAGTAAAGTTTTTATGACTAACAGCTATTTTATAATTGATTCAGATCGTTCGGTAGAGTCAGTTTACGGGCTGAACAGGAAACCAATACACCGCATCCATGCATACATCACATCTCTTCGTACCGAAAAGGCCTAGCCCACCCGCGATCGATATCGAACAAGCGTCCGAAGTCGTCTACCGACTGGACGGCTACATCATGCACACAGAGGCAGACTCGGCGCGCGGCACTCCCAGCGAGTGGGTCTATGTAGCTGCGGATGGCCAAGAGACTGGCCTACGCAGTCAAGTGTCTGCCGACTCGCTGCGCGCTGAGATTCTCCGCAATGCCACCCAATAAGCCTCTTTCCTCGATGCGCATTCAAACGACGACCACCGCCCTCGCCTGCCTCCTGGCTCTCTCAAACCTGCAAGTCCTAGGCAGCGCCCCCATCGACCGCGGCTGGCAGACGGCTATCGCACCAGTCACGCTGAATCTGCGTAACAAACTCGCCGATGCTCCCTATACAGTGACTTTCATCGTCAGAGCGATTGGCCAAGACGCGGAGTGGTCATACACCACAGAGTCCGAGCCCAGCGCTTGGCAACGCCCACAGTTTCCGAAAGACTTTGAGGGGCCGAGCATCGACCACCTGCAAGCGCAAACTTACACCTGGCATGCGCGCGTTCATGGCAATGTGGGCAAACGTGTGATGGCAGGTTCCTTCACCTATCCAAACAGTGGCCTCAGCTGCGCAGCAGGCTCGCACTGGCCCCAGAAGGAAGGCCCAGGCATCACCAAACTCAAAGGCCATTCTAGCGCACCCACCGCGGGCGAAACGCTAGCACAACCCAAGGACTAGCCGCACGACACGGACCACCACGCACTCGTCATCATGCATCACCCTCATTCGACCACATCCGCCATCCGTCCTCTCACTTGCCAAGACAGCGT
>JGI20154J14316_10004243_pt1 | contig 11078 bp, 13 predicted proteins | sample COG_04_FD_14316 | JGI IMG/M metagenome (IMG submission 14316) | reverse complement strand
TATTCAACGTTGTAATTCAAGATTTGCCAAATGTAATATAAGTAAAGGTCCGTATCCATCAGGCACTACAAATAATGTAACATTAACAAATGCTCAGCGTGTAAGCGCCTTAATACGTGCTCAATCTGCTATACGAAATATCAGATGGAATAATAAATTTGTTCCAGTAAACGGTTATGGACAGCGTTATGGTGGACCAAATGGTTCAGGTCAATCTCCCAAAAATAGTTTTTAAAATATAATTGATGGATGAATATTTGTGCGTTAATTAACCCACTTTAGAAATATTTTTTTCTCTCTTTCTTTTATAATGGTTAATAGACATGATAAAAAGGGCGATGGCATGTATCACATACATGGCCACAAATACAAAGAATTGGTTGGACCACGCGCCAAGGTTTGGCACAGAACTGCTTATCAAACTCCTGGTGGATTAAAGAAGGAAGATCTTAAGATGCACAAAGGGCATATTGTTTCCAAAAAGAAGAGTGAATTAGCCAAGACACAAAAACATCTTGCTGGACATCTTCAACCCAAGGGTAGTGGTGTTTTTGGTAATGTTACCAAGAAGGTTAAGAAGGGAAAGAAGGGTACACGCAAGAGAAAGGGTACTCACAAAAAGTAGATAACATTTAGCAATATTTACGTTAACAAATAAATAATAGTTATCATTATTATTTATTTATACAGAACAATGTATTCCAATGCTATTTAGATAATCTAAATATTATCAAAAGATTGAACTTTGATAAAGTTGTTTTCTACAATATATAGCTCTGATTCTTCTTTTACGAAATTTTCAAAGTAACGCTTACTCACAGTAAATTTTCGCTTGCTTTTACAATAAATCTGGTATAATTCATTAATCGGCATTTCATCTGCAAATAATTCCTGGTAATGTTTTGATTGTTTATATTTTTTAATACATCTGATAATATCTTTCTTCTTGTCCCATAACTTACATTTGGCACCAATTACGTATTTATTATTTTCAATAAATGTATCAGGATAGTAATGCTTCATTAAATCTAACATATTCTTTTCGCTAATATTGTTTTTTGTATGATAAGTGAAAAGCGAGCACAATTCATCTATTTCCAACTCTTCGTTAGATTCATCATCCATTTCAATATTATTATTCCAAAATTGAATATATTTACTTACAATAGGCAATGATTTGCTCGTACAATCTAAAAAGGCATCGTCCTTCTCATTATATTTAAACTGTTCCATCAGTAATTTTTTTAGAGTAGATGTAAAAAACATATTTGGCAAATTTTCCATNTCAACAAATTGTTTCCACAAATACTGCATATTCTTCCATGAAATAGAACAATCGTCACTCGGTTCAACAGACGTTTGAATAAAATTCTCCATAATTTGTTCACTGCTAAACCGGTTCAGATATAATGCATGGTTTTTCAGTTTATCGTCCTTACAATATTCGTTTAGAAAATTATCACCACCTTCATATCTCGTGGAATAATATGCAGCTACACAGAATAAATTAATTCCATTATTCTGTTTCAAATAATCATTCCAATTACCCTCATTTATATTGTCATGTAAATCAATAATTCTACATTCGTTAAAGTTATGTTCGTAATATTTAAATTTAAAAATATTTACCAAATTTGGTGCACCAAATAACATATATGATATATTGTTTAATTCTTTAATCAGCGACTTGGTTTTATGGTTCAAAAAATAGATTAGATCGCATTTTTTCAATAAAATATCACCTAGAACTGTTAAAAAATATTTGGATTGTTCTTTGTTGCTACCAGTAGATGATGAAATATGGTTCACTACTGATTGGATAGTTTCTGATTCAGGAATACATGAAAAAATGTCTCGTTCTTTTATTTTTTTCAAAATAATGACCTTGACTTTATATTTCCAGTCCATCAATTCTTTATTTGCGCTAATAGATGACAAAATTGTATGTTGAATATCATCTTCCTTTGCCAATACGTAATGATTGTTTTTATACTCAAAAAATAGTTCGGTTGGTGTATGATAGTAAAAATTGTGATTGAATAGAAATTTTTGAATAAATTGTTCCGAATCCTTTTTTAACTTGCTTTTTCGCTCAGCACGTTCAATAATGATATTATTTTTATTTGCTAATAATTCTGGTAAATTTTCAATATATTCAGTGAATTTATTGAAAATAACGCTATTGTCTTTATATTGATTATACAGGTCGTTAACAATTTGTATCAACCCTTCGTTTGATGGTATTGGTGTTTGATCAGTCATTTATTTACTATACGAATGTGTTTTTATATCGTATCTCATAATATTATTTTGTATCTATTTTTGTAATTCACACCACATACATTTTTTCCCTTTATCTGCGCACGATATACATATAACCGGACATAAATAACAATATCCAAATGGATTGGAACCGTGGTTGGGGTTAGTATAACCATGAACCCTTTTATTTTTACACTCTGCGCAAATTGAACGACATGGACTTAGTGGATAAATATTAGCTAAAGTATACATCTTATGACGATAACATATATATTCTTTTTCCCTAGATATATGATTCATAATATATTGTGTATTTTTACTATACAATATCATATTATTTTTAGACCATGTTATACAACATTTATTTTACATATATTGTTTACATATGTGAATATTTATCATTTTTGCGTTTAGGTTTACGTGTACGTGTGTTTTTACGTGTGCTTTTACGTTTACGTTTACCCTTACTTTTATTTGATTTTTTGGTTTTTCTTCCACCTAATCCAATAGAATTTGAAGTATATGCCGTTTGAGGAGCCCCATAATACAATCTGTGTCGTTCTTCGTTAATCCTATCTAGATAAGCTTGTTCTATTTGTTCTCGTTGTGCCAATTGTTGTGGTGTTTCTAGTGCCATAGCTCTTTTTCTTCGTGCCCTAAAATTTTTTTTACATTGTTTCACTATTTTATCTGCTTCTTTTCTTTCTTCCACAGACATCATTCGCCAATTAAAATCAGGAGCTCCATATTCTCCAATATCTAAATGCTTATTTACAAAAGGAGTTATTGGATTGATAGTCATACATGTTTGTGTAATGTCTGAACGACATATAGGACACGAAACATCAACGTTATTCTTATAATTACAAACTTCTACTAAACATTTGTCATGAAATTTATGATTACAGGATAAAACCGGTATATTATCTGTATCTTCTAAATCCTCGTGACATATAGCACATAATGGTATTTCGGACATATATATATACATTCGGACATTTTAAAATGTTTGGCAAAAATAGATGGTAAACGTATAACATAATTTTAAATATAAACGCATTAGTATTTAAAGATTTACGCATAAAAATTAATTATAGGCAATGAGTACTTCAAACAATGTATTAACAATTAAAACGGTTCAAATCGCACCGTTTCGTACACTAATGACCGCTTTAAAGGACATTTTACTAGAGACAAATATTACTTTTAAGAAGGATGGAATCCGAATTATTAATATGGACAAATCGCATACCATGTTGGCGCATTTATTCTTGGCCGCCGAGAATTTTGAACATTATGAATGTAACAAGGAAAAGATTGTTGTAGGTGTAAACATGTTTCATTTATTCAAGTTGATTAATTCTATTGACAATGATGATACGTTAACTATTTATATTGAGGATTGTGATTACCATGATGGTATTGTTTCCTTCTTGGGATTAAAGTTTGAAAATGGTGATATCAAGCAATGTAAGACACAAAAATTGCGACTAATTGAGCCGGATTCGGACGAGTTTGAGGAACCCGATGTTCAATTTTCGTCTGTTATCAATCTCCCTTCCAGTGATTTTCAAAAGATTATTCGTGATTTGTCTTGTATTTCCGAGCGACTAGAGATCAAATCCGTTGGTAATGAACTGATTTTTAGATGTGAAGGACAATTTGCCACCGCCGAAGTGAAGCGTGAAGAGTCGGTTGGTGGTATGGAGTTCATTGAGAAACAGGATGCGAGTAAAATTATTCAAGGCGAATTTTCGCTAAAGAACCTGGGATATTTCATCAAATGTACCAATTTGTGTAGCCAGATTGAAATGTATTTGGAGAACGATTTGCCTCTCGTCGTCAAGTATTACGTTGCCAGTTTAGGTACCATTAAATTATGTTTAAGTCCTCTCCCATCCAAGCATAATGATTAAGTTATCGCGATCATACGTTATTACACACGATAACAATATTTAATTTGAATTTAATTTGAATTTAATATATATTTTACTAAAATATATATTAGTACGTTTCTCTAAACATTGAAAAATTACTTGCGACTTGACTTTTTCATTTTTTTAGCTTTTCTAGCATTAGATTTCTTAGTTTTTTTCATCTTCTTACCCTTCTTAGTCTTCTTAGCCTTTTTGGATTTCTTATCTTTCTTGGATTTCTTGAAATGTCTTTTAGTCTTTTTGCCACCATTTCTCTCCATAACAACATTGCTTGGACCGACTTGCCTTTTTCTTATACCCGTTGGATAAACATCGCGAGTAGGATGTCGTTGTTCTCCTGTTACTGGGTCCTCCTCTTTTTCACTAAATGTATTAACATGACCTTTCTTGTCTTCAACGTCTGTCTTATAACAATTTTTTAATGCTAATTCATGCTGTTCTTTGTTATATTTGTCGTTCATTTGATAATTTAATACATAATCTTCCGGGTTACATACTAATTCAATACAATACATTAATTTTATTGAGATATCTAAATCTTGAATGTCAACTGTAGTATCAGTCATACCTTCTTTTTCTTCTGATGGAATAAGGTCCAAAATATAAGTATAATAATAGGTGAACACATCTTTAATCATACTAGAAATAACGGGCATTTTTACTAGAGCCTCTAAATTATCTAATGTAATTTCTATATTAAGTTTATCTATTTCATCTCTTAACTCATTTTGCTTGTCTGTTAAACCGTTTAATCTAGATTCTATTAATTCACCAGCTTTAATATTTTTCTCAATCTTGTCTTGTACAGTAGTATCAATGCTATCTACAAATTTTATAGCCAATTCGTCTACTTTTTTACATGTACCTTTAAGGCATTCCATTACGTCTATTTTTTTACATGTACCTTCAAAGCAATCCATTATATAATTTATATTGATAAAAAAAATAAAATGTTACATCATTTTATTTTTCCTAAATACACATGTACATTTAACGCATTATACAATAATACACTTATTAATATTCGGGCGCATGTTTTTTAAAGAGACAACCATGCGAATCAATACCACTGGCGCAATTGATTAGTGACGCATCTTGAAATTCACATTTTCCTAACCAAATTTTTATAATACAAAAGTTCTTTTTGGGTGATATGGTAATACCAGTAATATCTTTTTGTAATTTCGCATTTTTTGACAAACATTCTCCTACTAGATTATAAGTAAGAGTCTTCCAACATTCATGAACCGATTTGTTACTTACTTTGTAGGAAAAACACCCNCCNCTTCTATTTTTTGAATCCTCCCATAGAGGGGTGATTCCTTTCCGCATGATGAACAACATACAATTATTGACTAATCTTGGAGGCAATGCTTCGTTAATGGCAACTGCCTCTTCTACAGTTTTCATAGTATAAATAATTTTATAACTATTCAATGACCAATCAGTGTCATGTGGTAAATGAGCCCAAAGGCACCATTCGTCCGAAAGAGTATGCTGTTGCATCATTGAATCTACCTTACTATGGGATTCTTCCATTATAATATTATCTATCAATTTTTTTTTATATTATTTATCTAAAAGTATATGGGTAATTATATTTGCGCACGATATAATATTATTCATAATGCTCCTTTAGTTTTTCAGTGTTAAGGATATCTGTATGTAATTTATTTATGTATTCAATTGATGACATTTCCTCGTAGATTTCTCTCTCGTCTTCATCTATATCGCTGTTATTATCTTCTTCTTCATCTTCTTCATCTTCTAATTCACTGTCACTACTATCATCCAAGTTCACAATAGGTTCCGCTGGCTTTCCAGATGAAAATGACGTAACACCATCTTCATTGAATTTTATAAAAAATGGATTGTGTAAATTTGCGACTGACATATCACCTGTCATATAATTCACACTAAAACACGCGCTTAATTCTACCTCATAAATACGTTTCATGTACCATTTGAAAAATGAGTAATTTAATGTATTGTCTTTAACAAAGAAGTTCATTGGTTCTTTTAATGATATGTCGTATTTGATACCTTCTGTAGTTAATTGAAAAAGAATAAAACTAATATTGGATTTATGTTTTAAAAGGGAGTCTGGATTCTTTAGATTGCGGTCTCCAATGATTGTATAATTTCTTTTACAATCTTCCTCGTCGTCGTATTGAATATATAACACACTATTATAATTATCTGCTAATGTTAAATCATCTTCCTTAGCAATCTCATATTGTTGCCACGAATTATAATTCGCAATTTCTATTCCATCCTTTAATAAAAAAACACATGGTTTAAAATAATTGTTTGTTACATTATGAAACGATGGTATAAATGTTTTCTTATGAAATTCTTTCCATTGAGAAATTAAACCACATGCTTTCCATCCTATATCGTAACAAATGTCATTATATTTGTTCTTACACCATGAATTACACTCATTCATAACAGAAGCATGTATTTTCATTTTATCATCAAACTCATTAAAAGGATGAATTATAAATACGCCAAACATTAATACACCCTCAACTCCCATATAACCTATATTACCTATAAGTGATGCTATATCCATTGTAAAATCCATAATATTCGTAACAATATTCATTTCTATAATAATTTAAAGATTTATATTTTTAAATTATTTACGCATAACATAATAACAATCCCTAATGTATGTAAGTACACTACATAGAGTTTTCAATAATAATTTCTTCATGAGGATCGCGCATAATTAATAATTCTTCAGGATAATCGTGTGGATATTTAACATTATAGTCTGTTTTATTTGTAGTCGGTGATAGACCAAATACATATAATAACACTGCTGTAATATAGGTCATTAATATAAATGGAATAGATACAATTAACCAAGATATTATACCTAATCCACGATTACACAAAATATTTAAAAGTAATGTAAAAACAATCATAACAATCATTTTTAAAAAAGCGGTATTGTAATGTTCTTTAAAAGTATCAATAATAATTTGAGTTAGTGAAAACCCTAAATATAATAATGCTGGTGGGCATACTTTATCAAGCATCTATATAGTATATGGAATAAAATTATTTAGAAAAATGTTGCTTCACCTTCCTTTATTTCACCTACAATATCACCTACCTCGCCATTATCGTCCTCATATATATTTCCGTTTTCCTCACCATCACAGTAATACGTTTTGTCGTCAATTTCAATCTCAAATACCTCTGTTTCTTCTTCGTCTTCTTCGTCTTCTTCTCCTTCTTCTTCGTCGCCTAATGACTCAGATTGGGCTATTACTGTAGATTCTTTTGTTGGGAAGGTTGGTTGCTCTTCTTCGCCCTCTTCTGCCTCCTCTTCTTCGTCCTCTTCTTCGTCCTCTACTTCCTCTTCTACCTCTTCTACCACCTCTTCTACCTCCTCTTCTACCACCTCTTCTACCTCCTCTTCTACCTCCTCTTCTACCTCCTCTTCTACCTCCTCTTCTACCTCCTCTTCTTCGTCAGTAATTGTTACCTCTTCTTCATCTTCTTCATCTTCTTCATCTTCATCTTCTTCATCTTTTTTCTCATCTTCATCACTAGAAGATTCGTCACTACTTTCGTGTTTTGTGAACGATATACTATCCAGATCTACTATATCTGTTTTTATCAATGGTTTATCGTGAATTTCCAACGTAATCGTATCAATAGATTCGGTAAGTTGTTTTAATTGAGCTTTAAGCATATTATTTTCATTAATAATGCCTTGAATAAAAGGCAATTTAACCACAGTTTCAATCAAATCGCGGTATACGTTAATTTCCTCATTATATATTTTACTCAATGAATTAGCAAACTTCTCCTTAACCTCACTATGAAATTCTTCAATATATTTATCTAAATTATTTGGACTGCTTTGGATATATTCCATTAAATTATATAAGAGTATTCGTTTAATATAGTTTAAAAAATGTTTAATCTATATAGTATATAATGTCTACTCAAGAAGAAGTATTAGAATTGCGAAAAAAACAGATAGATGAACGGAAAGAAGAATTAGTTCAAGTGATATGTAGACAAACCGAATTAACCGAAGAGGAGGCAAAAGAACAATTAGAAGCGAATCAATATGATTGTATGAAAGTATTGAATACATACTTTGGTTTTGGTATTAAAGCCACCAAGGAAGATAATAAACTAAGTTCTACAAATCAAATGATATATGGTGAAATACGTAATTTAATGGATATTGGTGCTAAAAAATACCGTATGGATAAAGAAAGAGGTGAATATTTAGAAAAAATGAAACAACAAACACAAAACCAGTCCGCAAAAGTAGACGATAATAGTGTAAATAATCCGGCTGATAAATTATCCACTGTTTCAGAATAGTGATACGTATCCTCCGTAAATACCTGTAAATATTATAACCATATATCATTCGGTTGTAATATTTTGTAATGTACTATTTACTTATTCTTTGAATTTAGAGTTTCAAGTACAGACGATTGTTTTGAATTACTCTTGCGCTTTAGTTTAAATGTAGAATTACTAGGAATTGTACGTTGATTTAATATAAAATCGGTATTGTCTTCATATAATTCTGGAAAAACATGTGTTAATGGTTTTTCAACAACAATTAATAATTGGTCTGTTTTAAATAAATCTCTATATTCTTTAATTGATAAAGTGCCATAAAATTTATCTAATAAATAATGTGGATCAGGAGCAGGTTTAATATTCTTCTCATAATTATATATTTTACCATATACGTGATTTAATAATTGATATCGTTCAAATTTTACAGATGAATCTATTTTCTCATTCATCAAATGAGCAACAGAACATTCCGGACTGCAAAAACATCCATATACTTGATAACTGTTTTTAAATTCATGCTTTGGAATAAAAATAGGAGGATTGTCAAAGTCATGAGTACACCAGAAACAAGCAGACCGTTTATCTGATATAGTGTTTCTATGTAAATTTGTTTTTAATGCGGTTAATTTATCCCATATAGATTCTAAATCTTCGTTTTTGTTACTTGCTACTGTATTACAATTAGACTTATTAATTGATGTATTATTATTATCTATTACAATATCATTTGTTGTATTATTTCTCACAGTAATATTCGTAGTTAAATCACCTTCCTTTGTCTGAAAATCACATAATTGTTCGTGTATCAAGTTATCTATTTTGGAATTATCAAAATTAAAACTCTGAATAGATTCAATATTTGGATTATATTTCATTATATTATTATCATTTTCATCAATCTCATCTAATGAACATCTTAAATGTAATATAACGTTAGACTCATTAATGGTTATTGGTTGACCCTCGTCATTTTCTTGAACAATCTTACCACCCTTTGGTTTTCTGCCTCTTTTTTTAGGAGGTGGTTTAATTGGTTCAGTCAATTCAACATTGCTATCGGATGACTGAACATTTGATTCTACTTGAATAGGCAATTGCTTCTTTCTACCTCTCTTCTTCTTTTCCACTACGATTGTTTCTGTTATTTCTAATCCAACTATACCGTCATTTTTTGTACTCATTTATAAATAATAACAGTGATTAATTTAAATGGTTTTTAAATATACTTTATTGAATATAAGGATTTATTCGGTTTACAGTGTTATAACAATGTCTACATAATGATTGGTATGCGTCATTTGAGCCGACTAAAACTTGCTCAGTTGATTCTGTTATTCGGTGACTAAATATGGATTGATCTTCGCACATGTTACATTTTGCGGTCAATTTTTCAATTGTATCACAATGTGGTATTAAATCTAATATTTGACCAAATTTGTTTTGTTGAAAGTCACCATCAAGGCCAAATACAAACACCCTCTTATGAAGCATATTCACTAGTCGTAATACACTGATCAAGTCGGAAAAGAACTGCGATTCGTCAATTAAAATGGTATTGCTTTCTTCAATTGTTTCTTTACGTTCAGTCATAAATTCCATTATACTTTCGTGCTTAAAACATGCCACTTTTTTTTGATCATGTGTGCTTAATTTATCAATAGAATAACGAGTTTCTGTAGAGTGTGTTAAAATAACACATTTTTCGTCGTTTTCAATACAGTCTTCATATACATCTATTAATTTACTTGTTTTTCCGGCATACATTGGTCCAATAAATAAATGTAATTTTCCTTGATTTGGTCGATCGGCCATATTAGAGTTAATATTACCCATTTTCTATATTAATAGTAATCAATTTTTATTTAAATATTGTCCACGACTATATATAAATGAATAGTTTCACACCGTGGGTGGAAAAATACCGTCCAGTCACATTTGATACTATTGTATTAGATCCATTGAATAAAAAAATATTAGAAAATATTATTACAACCAAACATTTTCCTAATCTATTATTTTATGGACCACCTGGAACTGGAAAAACAACAAGTATTATCAATTTGATAAAATCTCACCAAAATGCTAATAATGATAAAAACCTTATGATACACTTGAATGCGTCAGATGAACGTGGTATTGATATTATTAGAAATCAAATAAATACGTTTGTAAATTCAAAAAGTCTTTTTAACAATGGTATGAAGTTTGTTATATTAGATGAAGTAGATTATATGACAAAAAATGCTCAAATTGCTTTGCGTTATTTATTACAAAATTATAAGTCTAATGTTCGGTTTTGTTTGATATGTAATTATATCAGTCGCATAGATGAAGCGTTACAGAATGAATTTGTACGATTGAGATTTAATCAATTACCAGAAAATGACATTATTCAATTTTTAAACATTATTAATAAAAAAGAGAATTTACAATTTTCAATGAATACTATTCAATTAATTCAAAAAATATTCAATTCAGATATCCGTAGCATGATAAACTATATGCAATCAAATGAGCAAATTATTCATGATAAAA
>JGI20154J14316_10004242_pt1 | contig 11080 bp, 19 predicted proteins | sample COG_04_FD_14316 | JGI IMG/M metagenome (IMG submission 14316) | reverse complement strand
TTTTTGATTATTTCCTGTTATTCTACAATATTCCCTTAATTGGGCATCATCAATATCAATAACAATTCTTGGCATTTATTATATAAAATATAATAATATAAAATATAATAATATAAACTAATTGAAAATTTCCCTTAGTCTATCTTTATCCTTAGTAAAATCTTTAGAATAATCTAAATTAAAAATAATTATACAATGACCCCTTTTATCATCATTGATAAAACCTAAATCTTTATAGGCATATGTATTTTTATTTCTTTTTTTATGAAAAATAAATTTTTGATTATCAGGGAGAATTATTTCATATTCATTTTTAAATAAAAGTTCATAAATATTTATATCTTTATGAATAATCAAATGATTCTTATATTTTTGATAACCTTTTGAATTTATATTGAATTTTAAATGAAAATTATATTTCCCATTTGTTATCTTAATATCTTTAAAATTTCTTAAAAATAAGTAACAAATAAAATCTTTAGTATGAATAATTAATCGCTTTAGTGTATTTTTATAAATATCTGAAATATCAATATTCAAAGTAATTGTAAAATCTTCATCTAATTTCTCAATATTAATATATTTTGGAGGAACTATTATTTCTTTAGATTCAACAATTTCTTTTGTTTCATTTGTTTCTTTTGAAAATAAGTTATCTGAAAAATGTTTCATTCTAGATTTTATGTGTTCAGGTAATGTTTTATATAAAACTTTTATAAATTTAGCTTCATTAGTACTGATTATTTTTTCATATAATTCTGTTAAATAAATAATTTCAAAATCACTTAAATCAAAATCTTTTAGATAATAGAATTGTTGCTGATAATCATATATTTTTCGTTTTTCATCATCTATCAAAATATCATAAGCTTCTTTAATCATAATGAATTTTTCGTTGGAATCTTGAGAATTATTTTTATCAGGGTGATATTGTTTTGATAATTTGTGGTATTGTTTTTTTATTATTTCTTTGTTTGCATTTGGTTCTAAATAAAGGATATCATATAAATTATTCATTTAATATATTATATAAATCTATTAACAAATATTCTATAAATATTATTTCTTTATAGCATTTAACCATTAAATAGTTAAAATCTGAGATTTTTTTAACAATTTTAATCTTTTTCGAATTAGGAATATTTTCTTTTAGATAAAAATTTAATATCCTTTTTGATAATATATTTATATTTAATACTGAATTTTTAAAATTATATACTATTTCTTTGATAGTTTCTATATTTTTCGTTAATTTTGTTTTCATAATTACGTTTATTTTCTCTAAAAAGATATTATAAGGATCTTTAAAATTCGTTAAAATTTTCTTTTTTATTAAATCTATATCGACTTCTAGATATAAATAATCTTCAATTTTACATGTTATTTTTTCTTTTTTTATAAATTCTTTTATGATAATTTCTTTATCATAAATATTTGGACAGGGTATTCTGATATTAATACAACGACTTTTTATAGCTTCAAGATGTTTTGTATATTTTGATGTAACTATAATAAATTTTGTTGTTGATGAACTTTTCTCTATTATAACTTTTAATTGATTCTCAATTATTGGATTTATATAATCAAAATTATCTATTATTATATAATTACTTAATCCTGTATAATAATTAAATGAATTTACTATTGGTTTTATGATATTTATAAATTTATTTTTAACATCATATTTGATGCCTTTTACGTTAAAATAATAATAGTAATCATTATATTCATATTTAATATCTCCGTCTACAAAAGTATTTTTTCCCTTTATTCTAAAAAAATCTGTTAAAATAGTTTTTATAAATAATGTTTTATTAATGTTTGATTCGCCATAAATAAATATATTAGAATGATTTTTATTTAATAATAATTTATAAATTTTAAAAGCTTCTTTATAATTATATAAAGTATCTATCATACATAAAATCTTATTTTTGGTTTAAATAATTGTATTTTTAAATAATATAAACTATGAATATCATCGTAAATAAAGATAAATTTAATACAAAAAATTTAAATATAACACTAAATATGAAATTAATTTATTCTTATACATCTATTAAGATGTTAGGTATCCCATTAATTATAAATGATTTTGATTTTATAATACGAAAAAATTATATTATTCTCAAATTATTAAATCAACATGATATTAAAATCTTTGAAGAAATTGATAATTTTTTCTCTAAAAAATATATGAACTACAAAAAAACTTTAAAAGATAATAAAATATATGTCAAAAATATTTTTAATAAAGATATAAATAAAGAATTATATATAAATATAAATAGTTTAAAACAAAAAGATTTTTTATTATACCTAAATATATTTACATTATGAATAGTAATGACGAATTTTTATATTTAATTGCAAATCCTCATAGAAAGAAAAAAACATTCATTACCGAAAATGTAGATGAAGAATTATTATTATTAATGAATAAAAAATATAAAAATTATTTCTTTGATGAAGCTATCTTTAAAAATATACTTAATGAAAATAAAAAACTTGTAGAAAATTATACTATTCAAAAAGTTGTTGAGAAAACTATTAATGATTGTATTGATGAAATTTTATTGAAAAATTCCTAAATCATAATCCAAACAAATATGATTGTTTTTTGATCTTAATATATCTCTTATATGATCCTTTGATATATTACCATAAAAAATCATATATAATGCTACAATTAATGGTGAAACGGTTATACCATTATAACAATAAATAAATATATTCTTTTCTTCCAATGATTGATGGATAAAATTTAATATTTCTTCACGTTTTTCTTGTAACATGTAAATATCATTATTTATATCTAAAACATTCGATAATGGTAATCTAACTTTCTTAAGACTATCAATATTTAGAAATCCTTGTTCTTTTGTACAATTAATAGCTATATTTATATTATTATCTTTATAAAATTCGGTTTTATAAATATCATTAACATCTCCTATCCATAATCCTGATAAAATTTCTGTAGGCATTTAATTTAATATAATATTAAATTATCTCAAATAATCTTCTGCGAGATATTACCAACCTGGTCTTTTATGAATAAGTTTTTCTTTTAGTATCTTTTTATATTTGTCTAATTCTGATTTCCAAGGGCAACATTCACCTATATATTTATCTAATGTCTCATCAATTGTTAATCCGGCAACATTTTCTTTAGGTATGTATTTATGTTTATCATAACCAAATACATATACGTTTTCTGAACCATATGCTAAAGGATAGGGAACATCATTATTACCCACGGGTGATACATATTTTTCAATACTATCTTTTGTAGAAAATTCAACTATTCTTTCTGCTACTAAACAATATCGTTTAGGTTTAATTTCAATTAAGATAGTGTTTCCATCAAAATATTTACCATATCCTGCACTAATCTTAGTCATCTCTATTTTAGGACTTTTACCGATAAATACTTTTTTAACTTTTTTATATTCTTTAACTAATTCAGTATAATCACTTTTAGTTGTATTTTTATCTTCATAAACACCATTCGGTAATTTAAATATAGAAATATCATAACTATTTACATTTACTAAAAATGGTCTTCCACCATTATCATGAATTAAATATTTTTTACCTTTTTTTAATTTATTTCCATCTATTTTTATAGATTTTCTTTTAGATTTTCTTTCAGTTTTTTTAACCCATCTTTGAACTCCATTTTTATTTTTTTTGATAATCCAATAATTACCATCGTTACCTATCATTTTTGTGCCTACTTTAAATTTAGTAGCTGATTCTTCGGGACCTTTTCTCATATATATTAATATTATTAATATTTAAAAATTTGATTAATATTTAAAGATTTCTTAAAAATTTTAAGTGTATAATGGATTTTGAAGCTTATTTTGATTCTCTTGATGAGATCACGCACAAAGAAGAATTAACAGAAGAAAAATGTTGCGAAAATATGAATAATTTCATAATGCATGCTGGTATAACATCATGTAAAGTTTGTAAAAATATAGTTTCTAATATTAGCGATAATGCTGAATGGAGATATTATGGATCAAATGATACTAAATCTTCTGATCCAACCAGATGTGGTATGCCTACAAATATTTTATTACCCGAATCATCCATAGGCTCTACAGTAAATTTTAAAAATAATAGTAAATCAATGAATCAAATTAGAAGATATCAAAATTTTCATGGAATGCCTTATAAAGAAAGAAGTAAATACAAGGTATTTAATATTATAGCAGAAAAATGTGATAAACATAATATTAATACTAAAATTGTTGGTGAAGCTAAATCATTATATAATAGTATTTCTGAAATAAAGATATCAAGAGGCTCCAATAGAGCTGGGATTATAGCTGCTTGTGTATATTTTGCTTGTAAAGAATGTAATGTTCCAAGAGCATCAAAAGAAGTAGCTGAAATATTTGATATTGATATCACAATAATGACAAAAGGTTGTAAAAGTTTTCAAGAAATTATGAATCTTAATAAGAAAAATAAGAAAAGAATTGTAAATAAATCTATTAATCCAAAAGATTTTATTGATAGATTTTGCGATAAATTAAATATTGATGTAAAAAAAATAGAAGAAATCTGTGATATTTGTTTACAAAATAATATTATTTCTCAGAATACCCCACAATCTATAGCAGCAGGTTGTATATATTTTCATATTAAGAAAAATAATATTAATATAAATAAAAAATCTTTATCTGAGGTTTGTAAAATCTCAGAAGTCACTATTAATAAATGTTTTAAAAAAATAGATGAAAATAAAGAATTATTTAATGAATAATTTTAAAACTAAAAATACTACGGCAATGATTACCCCCTTCATAACTACTGATAAAACAGTTTCTTTTCCTTCTACTTCATTATAAAGTAATGATACATTTTTTATTTTAAGATTTTCTGAAATAACTTCTAAGTTAAATAAGATACTTAGGATCAAAACTATAATTACATCTTTATTTTGAAACAATAAATCTTTAGCTTTTTCTAATGGTGTCTGTGGGACAGCTTTTTCTTCTTTCTGTGCCATCTGCTGCTGTGCCATCTGCTGCTGTGCCATCTGCTGCTGTGCCATCTGTTGCTGCATTCTCTGCTGGGCTATCCTCTGTTGTTGCATCTGTTGCTGAATCAACATAGCTTTTTCTTCTTCAGTTATTTGAGGCATCTGTTGCTGCGATGTTACTTGTGGAGTGGGCTTACCTTGTTCTTGTCTACCAGTATCATTTAAATCATTGAGAATTGAATTAACCATAGAATTTTCTTCTTGGCTTAAATCAGAACTATTCATTTCTTTGATAAGAGAATCAATATCAGTTGAATCACCCATTTTTAAAAATGACTTATTATTTTTTTTCTTTATAAACGTATCATAATTATATTATCTGAAAATATACTATATGTAAATTTACCGATAATTACTCCCATTATAAGAGATAATAACATTTTGAGATAATCTTTCATATTTAATATTATATTTAAAAAAAATTTCTATATTATAATAAAATGCTTGACTTTTTACCAATCCAAAATCAAAAGTTTTATATGGCTATGGGTTTCTATCTTGTTGTCATGATTGTTGTCGCAAATGTCGGTCAAAAATATCAAGAGCTCGGTTTAACAAATGCTTTATATTTAGGTCTTTTAATTAATATTGTTTTATGGAACACTATGGGTAAGAAATATGTCGGAATGTACTGATTCATCTTCAATAATAATATTATCTGAATCATTTACATAATAAAATAATATTGTAAGACTAATTACAATTAATAATACTTTTATATCTATGAAATTTTCTATCATTATTAATATAAAATATATTAATATTCATGAAACCAAAAATTAGCATTTACTGGTAAAGGTTCATCAGATTCCATTATAAATGTTTTATAAATATAATCATTTGGTGTATATCCTAACATAGGTCTAACGCTATTCTTTAGAATTTCTTCTTGTTTAATATAATGTTTCATTGGACAATTACTAAATGATTCTTTATTTTTTTTACATAAATATAAGATTAAAATTACTAAAAATAACCAAAAAAAGCACATAAAGTTATTAATATTAGTAATATTTAAAATGGAAGAAATACTTGATTTATTTGATAGTAATGAAAACACCCTTTACCAAGATTCTATTATGAATAATGATGAACCAAAAGAATATTATATCGGTAAAGCTGAATTTATTCTTAAACAATTAAATGATATTAATTATTTTGAATTCTTAAAAGTTATGATGAAAAAATACCATGAATTAAATGATAATCAAAAACAAGAATTAATTGAATTTATGAATATCCCTGAAAAAATTAAAATTGTGGAAAAAGTTAAAATTGTTTACAAAGAAAAGAAATCTAAACCTAAAATTAATGATTATGATGATTATTAGGTTATTTAAAAATTTGATAATAATATTATATATCTTAAAAAATGGAAATACAATCGGTCTTATCTAAGAATGGATATAAAATNAAAAAGAAATCATTAACCCCTAGATCCTTAAAATCATTGAAAGATGAATTATCTGTAAAACCTTTTGTTTATAATGATTATAATAATACATGTACTGAATCAAGATTTAAAGTATTTCTTGAATCACCTACTTCTATTTATATCCCTAAATTTTATGGAATTGATAAATATGGTCCTGCTAAAACAAATAAGTCTAGTGAAGGCGATGATATTACTATAGAATTTGCTGGTGACCTTAGACCCGAACAATANCCNGTTGAAGAATTATATCTTAAATCAGCAAAAGAAATTGGTGGAGGAATAATTTCTCTAAAGTGTGGTGGAGGGAAAACTGTTCTTGCTCTACATATAATTGCTATGTTAAAAAAGAAAACAATTGTTGTTGTTCATAAAGACTTCTTAATGACACAATGGAGAGATCGTATTAAACAATTTCTCCCTGAAGCAAGAATTGGTAAAATCCAACAAAACACTGTTGATATTGAAGATAAAGATATTGTTTTATCAATGGTTCAAAGTCTTTCTATGAAAGAATATGATGAAGATACTTTTAATTCATTTGGTTTAGCTATTTTTGACGAATGTCATCATCTCGGGGCAGAAACATTTTCTAAATCAATGCAGAAAGTTTCTTCTAAATATATGTTGGGTTTATCTGCTACTCCTAATAGAAAAGATGGTTTAAGAAAAGTTTTCGAGTGGTATATAGGACCAATTGTTTATATGACAAAAGATAAAAATGAAGATTTTGTTGAGGTTCAATTAATATCTTATGATTGTGATGATCAAGCATATTGTAAAGAAGAAAAAACTTTTAAAGGTGATGCTTGTATGCCAAGGATGATTAATAATATTTGTGAATATTATCCAAGAACAAAACTTATGTTAGATTTAGTAGAAAAATATTTTAAAGAAAATAGAAAAATTCTTATCCTTTCCGATAGAAGAGAACATCTTAATTTAATGGAAAAATATATTCATAAAAATATTGCTCCTAATAATGTAGGACAATATGTTGGTGGAATGAAACCAAACGAATTAAGGGTTTCACAAGATAAAGATATTATTCTTGGAACATTTTCTATGGCTAGTGAAGGTATGGATATTCCTAAATTAAATACTTGTATATTAGGTTCACCTAAATCAGATGTGGTGCAGTCAGTCGGAAGGATATTTCGTGAAAAAGCATGTGATAGAACTCATCATCCATTAATTATAGATGTAATTGATGACTTCTCATTATTTAAAAAGCAAGCAGATAAAAGACAAATTCTTTATAGAAAAATGAATTTTAAAATTTTTATGAATGGTGAAGAAATGAAAAAGATACCAAGGAAGAAAAAACAAAAAACTATTTATGATATTGATGAATGTTTACTTTAACTTGAAGGAGTATCCTCTGTATGTACTACATGATATATTATACCACATGCTATACCTATAGCAAATCCTATACCACCCCCTATTAAATATGTAAATATTTTTTCATCTTCTTCAATTGTATCGCTCATAGAAGTAAGTCTCGCATTTCTTGAACTAGATCCCGTTGAACTAGATCCCGTTGAACTAGATCCCGTTGAAGTAGATCCCGTTGAACTAGATCCCGTTGAACTAGATCCCGTTGAACTAGATCCCGTTGAACTAGATCCTGATTCTTCCGAACTTTCCATACCCTCAAAAAGATCTTTTTTGAAAATCATAAATAATACAACTAATAATAAAAATTTTAACATTTATAATATATTAAAAATATATTATTTTGGATCTTTTAATTTATAACCGACAAAAACACCAAACATCAGGAAGAAAAATGTTAATAATATATATTTAATAATTACTAAATTCGTATCTTTTTCAGAATCAGTATCAGTATCAGTATCAGTATTAGTATTTGTTTCTGTATTAGTATTTGTTTCAGAATTAGTATTATTATTAGTATTTGTTTCATTACTAGACTCTCTTCTATTTCTTTGATTTCGAATATTTGAATAATCCATATTATCAATTCTTTCTTGTATTGGTGCTGTTCTTGTATTTCTATCATAATCTTCTATAGTATCTCCAACAACCATATTTATTGCTGGCATCATTCCTTCAACATTAGGTTTATTTAATAGATATAAAACTAAAAGTAATAAAAGTATTTTCATATATAATTAAATTACATATTTTTTTTATTAGTATTTATAAATGACCGATAATCAAGAACCATTAATACCTGAAAAAACTAAAACTAAACCTTTAAATAAAAAACAAACAAAAATCGCTGAATACCCTAAAAATTTTACAGGAAGAGTTGAAAAAGTTATTGATACCCTTGAACTCCCTGATCAAGCCAATAGAGAACTATTAAAATTAAGATTCCTTGATGAAGTTGAATTTTACGAAAAAAAAAGAAATAAAACAAAATATTATTATAATATTTTTCGTTTTGTAGTTACTACTGGAAGTATACTTCTCCCTGCAATTCTTTCTATAGGACAAATGGATCCTACTAAATTACCAAAGAATTTTGAACAAATAACTTATTGGTCTGCCTGGAGTATTTCTTTAATGGTAACTATTAGTAATGGATTCTTACAATTATTTTCTTTAGATAAAAATTATTTTAATTATTCTTTAACTGTTGAACAACTAAAAACAGAAGGTTGGCAATTTTTCGGGTTATCTGGTAAATATGAAGATTATATGAAACATGATTTAGAATCTTATAAAAATTTCTGTAAAAATATTGAAACTATTAAACGAAAACAAATTGAAAATGAATTTAATGGCAAAGCAGATTCTAAAAAGAAAAGTTTTGATTTTGCAGGAGAATTTAAGAAATTTCAAGAAAATACAATTAATGCTCAAAAAGATTTAGTTAAAGAAGTTGGAAAAGCTAGTACCGATGCTGTAAATAAAACCGTAAATGCTGCTAAAGAAGAAGTTTTACCTTTTCGTGATATTGAAACTGGGTTAGAAAAAGCAAATCAAGTAGAAAAAAAAGCAGGTGAATATCTTAAAAATGCTGAAAGAGAAAATATTGTTGAAGTATTAAATACGAATGATAATGATAATAATGAAAAAATGTAATTTATCTTCTTCTAGTTCGTCTATTATTTAATTGTTTTTTTGTTCGTCTTTTATTAGTTCTTTTATTAGGAACTGTTCTTATTCTTTTGAAAAGATTATCAAATCTTTGTTTACTTACTATTTCTACTTTTGATTTTAAAATTAATGTCTCAAAGTGATGAGAAACATTATTTTTAGATTTTTTTAAATTATGATATATCAAAATATTATCTTTTTCATTATCATTTAATTTGTATCCTAATCCTATAGGACTATATGTTCTCCCCTTATCTATATATGTTTTAATATTTTTCTTTAAAAGATTTGATAAAGCAGTAATTTCTATTTGTCCTCCATATTCACCAGATTGACTCATTGTTCTTAAATAACCATCCATATCATCTTGTGAATCAGACCATTCTAAATCTTCATTTATTTCTTGAGCGATTGTTCTACCAGTAGTTCCTACTACAAAATCTAGATTATCACGCAACCACTTAATAGTTCTTCTTCTAAGATTCATTGCTTTTTTATAAAATTCATCTTCTGGTAATGAATATGAATAAAATTTATTATTATATTTCTTTTTTACTTTATCTATATGCAATGAATTTACAATTGCATTAAATAAACAATTACCATCTCCTGGTACTGAAAGATGTTTCACGTGTTTTTTATCCATTTATATTATTATTAGTTTTAAATTTTGGGTAAATATGAGCAAAAAATACATATAATACAATCCAATGAATAATATATATCTCTAATGACTTTTTACCACACCATTGAATACCTTTTACAATATTTGTTTCTTTCAGTTTTTTGTAAATCTGTGGTGGATTTATTTTTTTTTCAGAAACATATTTAGCTATCAATAATCCAGCACAAACGTATGATATCCATGGGATAATTGAAAAATGATCTACTGCTGAATAACTTGAATAAAAACCTGTAATAAATGCTAATTTTTTAGGAACAAATAAAAACATACTAGGATCTTGTTCAATTAAAACTTTAAGAATCAATGCTACAAATATTATACCTATAATCGCTTTTTGATTATCCACAAATAACAATAATAATAAACTAGCAATTGCCATGAAATGTAAGATTCCAAATTTTACAAATTTATCACCAAATATAAAATATGAAAAGATTGTTATAAAAATTGCAAATGCTAATAATTTAAAAATTCTTTTTAATTGCTTCTCATAAAATTCCTCTTTTGTTTTACTATTTTTATATGATAAATAAATATTTATACCAACACCTGTTATAAATATTATTTGTGCTACCTTTGCTACTATATTTAATGTATTTGTATCATAATTAAATTCTTTAAATCCATATTGATTTGGAAAATAAAAAATATGAAAAATTATCATTAATATAACAGCAACTCCCTTTAGGATATCAATAAATTCATACCTCATATTATACTTTTAATTATAAAAAAATTTGAATAAATTTGAATAAATTTGATATAAAGTTTTAAATTATAATATACATATAATGGATTTTCAACTTCTTGACATTGGTGACGATGATCATAA
>JGI20154J14316_10004224_pt1 | contig 11110 bp, 2 predicted proteins | sample COG_04_FD_14316 | JGI IMG/M metagenome (IMG submission 14316) | reverse complement strand
GGGATAACTTACTCGAGTTCTTGCCATGCAAGTTGTGCTGGAGTTGAATCAGTATACGCTGGTGAATGTGAAATTATTGTTGATCCAATATTTGGATGTACAGATATTTTAGCCTTGAATTACAATTTAACAGCTACAGAAGATGATGGTTCTTGTACCTACGATTCTTCATGCGATTCTTATACAGTAATTATGCAAATGGACGACTCCTATGGAGACGGTTGGGACAACGCAGCATATGAAATTTCATCTTCCGGAGCAGTAGTTGCAACAGGTACACTTCTAAACGGAGCATCTGCTTCAGACGATTTATGCTTAGATGCAGCTTGTTATACCATTTCTGTTTCTGAAGGTTACTATCCAACAGAAGTATCTTGGACACTTACTTTGGTATACGATGACATCATGGAAGTGCTCGCATCAGGAACAACTGGAACTGTAGACTTTGGCTTAAATAGTGTAGACTGTACAGACGAACAAGTATACGGATGTACAGATATGGATGCAACTAACTACAATAGTCTTGCTACTGCCGATGATGGTTCTTGTGACTACCAAACAGAATGTATTGGATACATTGCTACACTTAATGTTAGTTCTGCTTCTTTCGGACAAGAACACAGTTGGGTAATTACAGATGCAAATGGTAGTGAGGTATACGCTGGTGGTCAATATGCAGACAATACAGAAAATAGCACAGAGCTTTGTTTAGAAAACGACGCTTCTTATTCAATTACCTTAAACGATTCTTATGGAGACGGTTGGAATGGTGGAACATTCGCTATATTTAATTCTGAATGTAATTTAGCAGAAGGTGGTTTAGCAGAAGGTCAACAAATAGTGTATGAATTTACAAGCGCTTGTGGCGACGACAACACCGGTACAGATGTGCCATGGGAAATACTCGTAACAGGTTCTAACCATACAGTGGTTATTCCTGAAGATGCAACCTTCGAATTAGATGGAATAGCTATTGAACAAGGCGATGCTCTTGGTGTATTCTATACAGATGATAACGGAACATTACAATGTGGTGGATTCGTTACTTGGATTGGATCTACAAATTCTATTGCAGCACAAGGAGACGATACAACCACCGACGAAATTGATGGATTCGCTTCTGGATCATCTTTTGTTTGGATGGTATGGGATACTTCCGAAGGTGTTGCTTATACAGCTAACGCTACTTATTCTTCAGCTATGCCGAATCAAGGAATGTATACCACAAATGGTATTTCTGCACTAGCATCCTTAACAGCTGTAGCTTCCGTTTCAGATCAAACAATGGACATGCCATTTGGTTGGTCAATTTTCTCTACCTATTTATCATTCGAGTCTATGGACTTAGCTACATTACTTAGCTCTATTTTCGATCAAATCATTATTTGTAAAAATAATGCCGGTGATGCTTATTTGCCAGAATGGGGCTTTAATGGTATTGGTGATGTAGAAGTTGGTCAGGGTTACCAAATTAAACTACTCAACGATATTAATATTACCGCAGAAGGTGATTACATGGCTCCAGAAGACAATCCTATCGACCTAACGGCTGGATGGAATATGATTGGTTACTTAAGACTTGAACCAGCAGATGCTGCAGCAGTATTGTTTGATATTAATGCTACCAACAACTTGGTAATAGCTAAAGACTTTAATGGTCAAGCTTACCTACCAGAATGGGACTTTAACGGTATCGGTGATTTAGTTTCAGGTCAAGGGTACCAACTGAAACTTAACAACGAGGATGTTCTTACGTATCTTTCTAATGAGGACTCTTACAGATCATCTTCAATAGCTGTAACAAATAACGCTACAACTCATTTCGAAAAAGTAACACTTACAGACAATAACATGACAGTTGTTATCGAAGATGCTTCTTGGGATGTAATGCCAGAGGATGGTGCTGAAATAGCTGCTTATGATGCCAATGGAAACTTAGTTGGTTCTGCAAAGTACACAAGTCCAGTAACTGTTTTAACTCTTTGGGGTGATGATGCTTTAACAACAAGCAAAGATGGTCTGGAAACCCTAGAAGTAAGTTCGTTTAAAGTATGGTCTAAAAACCAAACAACTTCGTTCGAAATTACTGAATGGTCTGAAGGTTCATCCTCTTATACTGCAAACGCTGTAAATGTTGCTTCAAATATTACTAGCATTAGCGCTAATTCTACTCCACTTTCTAGCGAAAGAGTAGTATTAAAAGTAATCAATGTATTAGGACAAGAAGTAACCGTTCAGGATGCATTTAAAGGAGAAATACTTTTCAATATTTACACGGATGGTACTGTTGAGAAAATAGTGAAATAATTCTAAGATTATTTAATTAAAAAAAGAGGCTTCATTTATGAAGCTTCTTTTTTTATAACTTATTTTTGCATAAATTTTAAACGCCCCTAGAAATGAAAATCAAAGTTTTCACCAGTTCAATCAATACATTATCATTTAGCTTATTGTGCTTCTTAATATCTTTTTCAGCGCATTCTCAGACCAAAATTATAGGTGGAGCAGATGTAGAAATTAGTGAATATCCATGGCAAGTAGCTGTTTCGTATGAAGGGCCAGATTTTGGTAGTTTGTGCGGTGGCTCAATTATAGGTGACTCCTGGGTTTTAACTGCAGCTCATTGTGTAGATGGAGAAGGTGGCCCCAGTACATATACCATAAATGCGGGTTCTTCTGATAACTTTTCTTATGCTGGAGAAACCTACAATGTAGTTCAAATTATCTCGCATCCTAATTACGACGATCAATGGCTGCATAATGATATTGCATTAATACAAATAGAAGGAACGTTTAACTTTTCAGATAATATAGCTTCCATAGATTTAATTTCTCAAGCAGATATAGATTTGGGTCTACAAAATCCAGGAGTCATGTCTACATCCACAGGTTGGGGAGGTTCTACTTCTGTGTATTTTAACGATACTATTGCGGCTACTCAGTTACAGATGATAGAGATTCCTATCGTGTCAAACGAAGTTGCCTGGGGACAAGCTACAGATCCAAATGGATTCTCTGGAGACATTAGCCCTCTTTATGGATTAGAGTTGGAATTGAATAACGACGGAGTTATCTACGCAGGCGATCTTGAAAATGGTGGTATGTCTGTTAATTCTGGCGATTCCGGAGGGCCATTGGTTGTATCAAATGCCGACAATTCGGGAAGCTTACTTATAGGAATTGCTTCGGGTGTTTATCCACCAGCTGGAATGCCTCAATACCCAGCTTCATACACAGCAGTTGCTCAGCATTTAGAATGGATTTTTAATTTAGCAGATGTAAATTCTGACTATGGTTGCATGGATCAAACAGCCTGTAATTACGACGCAGAAGTACTCTACGATCACGGATTTTGTTATACAACCAATGAATGTGGGAATTGTGAACCAGAACCACTTCACGGTTTCGATTGTTACGGTGAATGTATTTCTGGAGAAAAAATTCATGTTGAAGTAGAAGATATTGTATCCGCTTATCCTGCACAATGGCAATTAGGAAATTATGAAGGTATTAGAGGATCTTACGATGTTTGTTTAGAGGACGGTTGTCATACCTTTTACATAATAAAAGACGGAGCAGGCCCATGGTTGGGGTATAATTATACAATCTCTCAAGCAGATATTGTTTTGGCGGAAATGTACCTTGATGAAGGTCAAGGTGCCAGCTTACTAATTAATGTAAATGCAGAATGCACACCTATTTACGGCTGCTACGATACCTTAGCTCTAAATTTCGATCCTATTGTAAACTCATATGATGGATCTTGTATTTATCCTAATCAAGGATGCACAGATCCAATAGCCTATAATTTCGATAGCGAAGCAATACTCAACGATGCTTCCTGTTTTTATGCGTCTGATTGTGAAGGTGCCACAATGTTATCAGTAAATGTAAATGAAGCTTATGCTGAATATCTTACCGAATCAATTTCTTGGGAATTCCAAGGTTTTGATGGAGTTGCTGGTCAAGAAGAGTTAATTTGTGTTCAACCAGGATGTCATACTTTTACCATGTCAACCTTTACTGGACCTGGCTGGGTGGGAGATGTAACTGCTACAATAACGAATATGAGTGGCGAACAATTGTTGTATGCTACTTTAGACTCTGGCTTTGAAGGATCTATTGATGTTAATGTAGATTCAAACTGTGGTTATATATATGGATGTACAAACCCTATAGCCTTTAATTATGCTCCAAACGCAAATCAAGACGATGGTTTTTGCCATCTTCCAATTATCGACTGTGGAGATTCTACAGCTGTGTTTATGGAATTTACAGGAGGCGATTACAATTACTTAATCTCTTGGGAAATGAATGGCCTAGTTGGAAACTCATACCCATTTGATCTACAACAAGGTCAATTTTGTTTGGACAACGGCTGCTATATTTACAATATGTACAGCGATTCTTCTCAAGCCCCTTTCTTTCTCGATCCGACTCAGCTTGGTTGGGGTGGGTCAGAGGTTACGATCTCTGCTAGTGGAGGCCAAGTACTTGGCTCAGGGACTTTGGTGAACACCAATTCTGGGGCTTTAACTTTTTCTTTAAATCAGGATAATTGTCAATTTATTTATGGTTGTACCGACACATTAGCGCTTAATTATAATGAGCTTGCCAACGCTCTAGATGCTTCTTGTATTCATCCTGTTTTGGGTTGTACAGATTCCTTAGTGGTTAACTTTTCTTCTTTAGCAAATATCGACGACGGTTCTTGTAGCAAAGTAAATTGTGAAGGCTTGAGTATTTTAAACTTAGAGGTAACTGGGAATTATATTGACGATGTCGTTTGGACTATGGATGATTTTACAGGCGAGGCTGGAAACACCCCAGTTTGTTTAGAAGACGGTTGCCATGCATTTATAATGAATACTTTTGACGAAAATGGTGTTGGAACATCGGAATGGTTTGATGCTGTAATTATTATTACCAACTCAGAAGATGAAGTTTTATTTTCAGAATCTATGGATGAAAGTGGACCTGAACTGATCAATTTTTCTTTAAACACATCGGAGCTGTGTAACGCTGGTTGTACCAATCCTTTAGCGTTTAATTATGAGGCTGCAGCTAATGCAGATGATGGTTCTTGTATTCTTCCTACCCTATGCGAAGAAGGAACTTCATATGTACTTATGATGTACGATTCTTGGCCTTATGGTACTCATATAAACGAAGTTTCTGTTTCTCAGTCAAACGAAGATGGTTTTACCTTTTTATTTGCAGGAGAATCAGCAGAATACAGCGAGTCATTTTGTTTAAACGATGGCTGCCATATCATTTCTGTAGAGGGTGGTTGGCCAAATGAGATAAGTTGGGAGTTACTAGACGCCAATCAGTCCATCGTTCTTTCGGGAACTGGAAACGAAGCTATGATGTTCGCCCTTAATTACGATGGCGAATGCGGTCCAGATTATGGTTGTACAGATTCCTCAGCACTTAATTACGACAGTGAGGCAAATGCTTCAGACGGAAGCTGTATCTATACTGTTTCAGGTTGTATGGATCTAGACGCTACTAACTATAATCCTGAAGCAGTGGAGTCAGACGGTTCATGTCTTTATCCTATAGATTGTTTAGGCTCAAACTTAATTACCATCGAGGTAAGTAATGGATCGTACCCATCTGAGGTTTCTTGGACAATTAACGAATACTCTGGCTCGGTTGGTTTCTCTCAAATATGTTTGACCGACGGCTGTCATAGTTTTGTTATGATAGATTCTTACGGCGATGGCTGGAATGGATCCGAAGTAACCATTAGCAACTCAGACAATGTAACGCTAGTTTCAGGAACGCTTGATGATGGGCTACAAGGCTCTTTAGATGTATGTATAGCTTTTAGTGGAGATGTAGTAGGTTGCACAGATAGTTTGGCTAATAATTACAACAGTGCGGCAACTCTGGATGATGCATCATGTGTATACCCTGTAATGGGTTGTACAGTTACAGACGCTTTAAATTTCAATCCTTTAGCTACCCAAGATGATGATTCTTGCGAATACACCTTACTTATTACAAGTCAGCTGATTGAATTTCCTTCAGGATGGTCCTTGTTTTCTACTTATATAGAATCAAACACACCAAACCTTATTGATGCTTTAAGTGAATTGGATGCTGATTTGATTATTGTAAAAAACAATTCAGGAAATGCCTATTTACCAGAATTCAACTTTAATAACATTGGCGATTTACAAGCTGGAGAAGGTTACTATCTCAAGCTAACTAATGCGAACAACGCTACAATTAATGGTACATACGTAACGCCACAAGAAAATACGATTTCTCTTGGTCAGGGTTGGAATTTACTTGGATATCTTAGAGTAGAGCCTGCAGACATAGCAACTGTTTTATTCGATATGACTGCCTCAGAGAACCTGGTAATTGCTAAAGATTACAACGGTAATGTATATTTACCTGAGTTCAGTTTTAACAATATTGGAGACATGCAGCCAGGTCAAGCATATCAACTAAAACTTAACAATAGCGATGTTCTAACTTATCTTTCTAACGAGGATTCTTATAGGCTTTCTTTCACAGAAGTTTCAAACAATACCCCTTATTACTTAGAGAGAGTAGCGCAGACAGACAACAACATGACACTTGTTATCCAAGATAATTCTTGGGATATACTTCCCGAAGAAGGAGCAGAGATAGCTGCCTACAACAAGCAAGGCGTTTTGGTTGGTTCTGCAAAGTATACGAGCCCGATGTCTGTGTTAACCCTTTGGGGTGATGATGCACTAACAGAAGTTAAGGATGGATTGGAATCTGATGAGCTGAGTTTGTTTAAAGTATGTTCAAACAAGCAATGCACTTCATTCGAAATTGCAAAGTGGTATCAAGGTTCTTCCTCTTATACTGCTAATGCTATAAATATAGCTGCAAGTATTACAAGTACTAACTCGAGTATTTCGACCATTTCTAGCGAAAGAGTGTTGCTTAAAGTACTAAACGTATTAGGACAAGTGGTTACAGTAAAGGACGCTTTTAAAGGAGAAGTTCTCTTTCATATTTTCAACGATGGCACTGTAAAGGTAGTTGTTCAATAATTACGATTCAGTATCTAAAAAAAGGGCTCTTTTTATTAGAGCCCTTTTTTTATGAGCAATCCTTTAATACTTGTAAACCTTACTTAAGCAAAGAGAATGTCTTTTTTTCGGGAAATTTGGTCTATTTTATTTAAATTGTAACCTTAAATAAATACCCCCTAACGATGAGAAATTTTGCAGTCACTATTTTAGTTCTTTTTTTAGCATGTGGTTCCTCATTTTCCATTCCTTTTATACCGATTCAAACAGCTGATGAAGTATTGGGTTGCATAGATGTTAATGCACTAAACTACAATCCAGATGCAACAGTTCAGGCCGAGGATGAATGGGGTAATATAGTATGCACATACACATCTTGTGAAGATGTTCCTTTTGATGGATGCAATTATGCCGAAGCCTTTGCACCTTGGAATGAGTTTTTTACAGCCACAGATTGCATCAACTATGGAGGCACCCCCTGCGAAGTGATCTCCACCTGCGACACTTGTGCTTATAATGAGGTATGTATCGCAGGGCTATGCGAACCAATCATTCCCATAAACACAAGCTTGTCTAGGGTCTACATTAATACAGAAAATCAAGACTCCATTAACTCAACCGATAATTATGTGCTGGGAACTGTTACAGTAGAAGGAGGTCAGAGTCTTAAAAGTGATTCGCTAATTTCAAATTTAGATTCGCTTACAATGAAAATTAGAGGGCGAGGAAATTCTACATGGGCACTGCATCCTAAAAAGCCATTTCAATTGAAACTTGACGACAAAGCTGAGTTTTTAGACATGCCAAATGATAAAAAGTGGATTTTCTTAGCCGAGCACTCCGACAAAACAATGTTGCGAAATACCATTGCTTTTGAAATGGGATCTAATAGTTCCTTAGATTGGAGTCCAAAAGGAGAATTTGCCGAAGTCTATATCAACGGACTCTACAACGGCACTTATAATATTACTCAAAAAGTAGAAGAAAAAACAAATCGTGTAAATATAGGTGATCAGGGATTCTTAATCGAAATCGATCAGTTAGAAAGACTTGACGATGATGATCATTATGTATCCTCAAATCAATTTCCTGTACTCAATATAAAGGCTCCAGATATAAACGACATTATTGAGGATTTTGGTATAGCTGCTGCCGACAGTGCCACAACAAAAATAAGTGCCTTTATTAATGAGTTTGAAAACGCTCTTTTTTCCAATGCTTTTACAGATTCAATTAATGGGTACTCAAAATACATTGATGTAGAAAGTTTTATTGATTGGTTTCTTATTAGCGAAATTGCCAAAAACGTCGATTCTAAATCTTTTTCAAGCATCTATTTTAATGTAATCTTAGACGCCGAGTCTAACGGTAAAATTAAAATGGGTCCGCTCTGGGATTTTGACATTTCATTTGGTAATAACGATTATTCGGATTGTCAATTCCACGAAGGTTGGTGGGTAAAAAACAATCCGTGGATTGCACGTTTGATTCAAGATCCAGTATTTTTAAATCAAGTAAGGGCCAGATTCGACGATCACTTCTATGCAAGAAAAGATACTATTCTTAATAAAATTTCAGGCTACGCTAACACACTAATGCCTTCCGCTATAGAAAACAACAATCTCTGGACTCCTTATTTAGGAGCCTATGTTTGGCCCAATCCATTTGAAGGAGATGTGTCTACCGGAAATACAGGTGCAGATGGGTATACAGATGCTGTTAATTACATGAGTAACTGGTACAGTCAACGTATGGAATGGCTAAATGACAATCTATCCGAACAAATGGATATACCAGGTTGTTTGGATGCGAATGCCAACAACTACAACTCAGTGGCAACTTTTCAGGAACAAGACCAATGGAATAACTTAGTATGTACTTACACATCCTGTAACGATGTGCCATCTAGCGGATGTATGTATGAAAACGCATTTGCGCCATGGAACGATTCCTTTTCTGCAGTTGACTGTGCTAATTATGGCGGTTTGCCTTGTGAACTAGGAACCGAAGTTATTATTACTGCACAGCAACTCAATTTAACTGAAGGTTGGTCTATCTTTTCTACCTATATGCTCGCCACAAATATGAGTATGGATGTAGTTTTAGAATCAATTGTAGAGAAGGTGGTTATTGTAAAGGATTATACAGGCTCAGCCTACCTCCCAGCTTACAACTTTAATCTTATTGGTGATTTAACCCCTGGAGACGCTTACTTTATTAAGCTAGACGAAGAGGTTAGCCTTAGTATTGATGGTACATATTTAGCACCAGAAGAAACGCCAATTTCATTAAACGAAGGCTGGAGTTTACTGGGCTACCTTAGACTCGAACCTGCAGATGCTGCCTCAGTTTTGTCTGAGTTAAACTCTGAGAGCGATTTGGTAATTGTAAAAGATTATTTTGGAAATGCTTACCTGCCCGAATGGGAGTTTAATAATATTGGAAACTTACAACCGGGACTAGGCTATCACATCAAGCTTAACAATTCTGGAGTTCTTACCTACCTCTCCAACGAAGATTCTTACAGAACCACCCCTATAATACCTAGTAACAACCGTGCATCCAGATTTGCAAAAACACCTATTACAGACAACAACATGACTTTAATAATTGATGATGCTTGTTGGGATGAGCTACCGCATGAAGATGCCGAAATAGCGGCTTACGATTCTAAGGGTACTCTAGTTGGTTCTGCAAAGTACACCAGCCCCGTAACGGTCCTTACCCTCTGGGGAGATGATGCAAGTACCCTTGCCAAAGATGGCTTAACAACTACCGAGACAAGTTCTTATAAACTTAGGTCTAACAACCAAATTAAAAGCCTCGCAGTAGTAGAGTGGTATAGTGGCTCTTCAGAATACAGTGTAAACTCAATAAACGTAGTTTCTAAAATAGCAACCAATATACTTTCGGATGCTGTCTCGACAAAAAGAGCATTAGTCAAAGTAATAAACGTACTTGGCCAAGAAGTAACCGCAAACAAACCAACGAAAGGAAACATTCTTTTTAAGATATTTAACGATGGTACCGTAGAGAAAGTTTTGAAATAGACTCATTCCTACAAAACAAAAAAAGGAGCCTCACTTATGAGGCTCCTTTTTTTTGATTAAATATTGCAACTTACTAAGTTGTATACTAGTATGCAACTTATTTGTATTCACAGTCAGCTTTGTGATTTAGCACATGTAATTAATATTATATGAAAATTATTTATAATAAATATAAATGTAGTTATATAATTTACTACATTTGACGAGTTCAATTTTTACTTGATTATTAATAAAATGTTTGAAACTATGAAAATTTCATCAAAATATGGGAAAATAGTTCCTGTTGCTTTCGGTCTAACCTTACTGCTATTTTTTACGCCAACTTTCCTTGCAAATGCTAGCCAAGGAGATTCTGTAGGATCATTAGTAGTTCGTAATTCAGCAAACGCGAAATCGTTGCTAATTGGAGCAACCTCATGGGGTAATGATTATGTCGATGTAAACTCCCCTGGAGTTTGGTCTAAAGTGTCGAATTTTTCAGATTGGATTGATTCTAATTTAGATGTTTCCCTTTCTGGCTGTACAGACTCTATGTATTTAGAATATGATCCTGCTGCAGACTTAGCTGACGACGAAGCTTGTGTTACTTTAATAGAAGAAGGTTGTATGGATGCTACTGCATCAAATTACAACGCGAACGCTAATGTTGACGACGGTTCTTGTAACTACGTTTCTTGTTCGCAAACAGCTGCTTTACTTACCTTTACTATGCCGAACTCATATTGGTCGGAAACTAGTTTAAGTATTATTGATGTAAATGGTCAAGAGTTGGCTTACATCGATGGTGGTAACGAAGATTTTTATACAAACGATTTATGTTTATCTCCTGCAAATTCTTACACGGCCATTTTAATTGATTCTTGGGGAGACGGTTGGGGAACTGGAGCTTCTTTCTCAGTTACTACTTGTGATGGTTTAATTTTAGCTACCGAAGGTACTTTACTTACTGGTTATGCAGATTCAATTGCTTTCTCTGTTCAATCTTGCGACTCTTATGTGTTCGGTTGTATGGATTCTATTGCCTCAAATTTTGATGCT
>JGI20154J14316_10004222_pt1 | contig 11117 bp, 15 predicted proteins | sample COG_04_FD_14316 | JGI IMG/M metagenome (IMG submission 14316) | reverse complement strand
GAATCAGTAAATGTTGAATTATATATAAGAAACAATACAAGTTTAGATTATGAAACATTAATTTCTTTACTTGAATCAGGCGTTCCTTTACATGAACTTATAGATGGTGTTAATAGTAAAGCAGAAATTCTAAGATTATTAAGTAGTAAAACAGGAAGTAAGAAAAAGAAAAAATCTAGGCGTAAAAGATCCAAAAGAAGAAGAACTAGATAAAATTTAATATTAATCCTATAAATTTATATTGAGTATTTAAATCCAAAAAATCTAACATATTATCATTAACCGGTGTATTAATATTTAAAAAGATATTAATTATATTATAAAAAGTAAAGACCGCGTATAATAATTGAAAAAAAAAAATAAATAATAGAAAATGCCTACTAAGAAGAACCAAAACCCAAAGACTTCTGTTCCGAAGAATTCCAAGAAAGCCTCCAAGGCTAAGAAAACTGATCCTATTTTAGTTGTTGTTGAACCTGTTGTCCCGGACCCAGTCCCGGTTGAGCAACCTGTTGTAGATCAGCCTGTTGTAGATCAGTCTGTAAAGGTTGAACCTGTTGTAGATTCTTATGATGTTGAATTTGCTGCTATTACCAGCGCACTCAAGGATGCTCTCTCTCTTGTCAAGGATTTGACCACCAAGGTCAACCAACTTGAAAAGAGAGTCAAGAGAGATTACAAGGTAATGGAAAAGAAGATGAGAGGTCGTGTAAAGAGAGCACATGATCCTAACAAGAAACCGAGTGGATTTGCAAAACCTGGTTCTGTTTCCACTGAACTTTCAAAGTTCATTGGTCTTGAAAAGGATGAACTTATTTCTCGCACCCAGGTAACCAAGAGAATCACTGCTTACTGTCAAGAACATTCCCTTCAGTCTGATAGCGACAAGAGAAACATCAACCCTGATGCTGCTCTTTCCAAACTCCTTCGTTATGATTCTAAGAAGGACGATCCGCTCACATTCTTCAATCTTCAGAGATTTATGAAGATTCACTACCCGGACAACAAGAATGGTGGTGCTATTCCGGCGAACGCTTAAATAGTTCTAATTCTACAGAACTCATTCTCAATGTTTTAAACAAATAATTATTTTTATTCAACCTAGTAAATAGCCTATTATTTTTTTTACACTTTGTCATATTTTTTATCATAAAATCACTAAAATCATCTTTTAATTTAATGTAATTTGCATTATATTTTTCACAATAATCTAGAAATTTTTCTAAATTATTCATTAATTCGCATTTTATAATATAGTAGGGTAAGATATTTGTATATTTATTCAAATCACAACCTTCTTCACCTAAATTTTTAAAAAGGAATATTTTATATGCTTGATAATTACTAAAATGTTTTTCATATCCAATATATTTTGCAAATGTAGTTTTTTTATTTTTTTGTTTTCTTGATATAAGATAAAGATTAATTATTTGAGCCCACATTTCTGTATAAGCTTCAAAAATATTCATTTTAGAAGAAATAATATTGTATTTTTCTTTATAATGTTGTTTAATTAATAAATCTTCATTTTTATGATCATAACCTAATAAATGAATACATTCATGGATGGTAACTTTTAAAACTTCTTCTTTTCTCCATATATTAATTGTATCTGAAGAACAAGAACCTGAATTAACTTCATCAGTAGAAAATTCATGTAAACTATAATCTTTATTCGGATCTAGTGTTTTTTGAAAATCCGATAAATAATAATTAATAGTACAATTTCTTACATTATGTGTTGATAAATTAAAAACAAAACATATAGCATGTATGATATTATTTAAGAAATCTCTTAAATCTTCATCAGTATAATAAACATTCATAGTAATAGTAGATTTATTTGTAACAAAAACAACTTTTTTAGTTCTTTTAAGTTCTTGTATATTTTCTTTAATTCTATCAGAAACAAACGATGAATCAAATGTAACACTAGAACTAAAAGTATCTTGAACACTTATAAGTTTAACATTGTAATCTATTTTTTCAAAAAAATCAAATAATTTTCTAACCGGTTTTTTTAAACCCNNATGTTTAATTTTTTTCTTAATATGATCTATTAAATGATCAGATTCTTTTGTTAGCATTATATATTTAATAAATATATAATTAAGAAAATTAAATGAAAAGATAATATTACCCTGTAAGCTCCCAAGGATATGTGCTGTAACATTGAGGACTCACATGACCTAAACCCATTAAAAAATACATAAATCCAGTTACTTTATCACCATGTGTAACTGCTGTTTTAAATTTTGAAACTTCATTAATAATTAATTCTTGAACTTCTCTTCTATCTCTCATTCTATCAACATGATGTACAGGTGTTGAAAATATTCTTCCATTTGGAGGAACTAAATCATTTTTAACTTCTTGTGTTAATTTAGCTCTCCAATTCCAAATATCTTCAAGAGTTCTATATAAAAACTTTAATTTCTTAATATGTAATTCTAAAAACCATTTAATATTACAATCAAAACCGGTTATTTCAATATCAGAAAATAAATCTACAGTTATCTGCTTGATATTATTTTTTCTTTCAGCATTTATTTGTGAATCATAAGTTAACACTTTATTTTTATTTTTTAATTGTTGAGTAATTTCTTCAGCAGATTTAATAAATTTATCTGTAAATTTATCTCTAGTATAAGGATTTTCTTGTTTATATTCAAATAATTTATTAAATGATCTTATATCAAAACACCAAGTTAAATTATTTATATCTGTATAAGAAATAAAATAATCGTTATCTATATCTTCAGAATTTTCATAAGTAAAAAAATCTTCATTATTATGACATATTTTTCTATTTAAAAATCCTTTACCACGTAAATAAATATTTCTTAATAAATTCTTTTTTCTAAAAATAGATTGAACTTTAATAACATCAGAAACACTATATTTTGTTAATGATTGAATATTCTTAGAATATAAATCAAAATAATAATCTTTCTTTTCTTTAATTGTTATATTTTCTTTTGATATCTTTTTTAAAGATCTTACTAAATCAGCTTTCAAATAATCGCTTGGATTACCTGTAAATCTTTTAATAACAATAAAATCTTCTTTAACTAAATAGTTTCTTTTATGTTTGCAACAAAAGTCTCCATATTTCTTTATTTTTCCACATTGTTCATTATTTGTTAAAAATTCACACATTCCTTCCTATAATTCTTTCTTCTAAAAAAATATTTAAATATTTATTCATTTCTTAAAAATCAAAAATGAAATAACGACTTTTCGTCATTCTTTGAAAAACTATTTAAAAATTTGAAAAATAATAATAGTAGAATACAAAACTACAAATACAACTATATAACAGAATAAAACAAACAAACTTAAAACAACACAAAACACAGAACTTAAAAACACACAAAAACTCACAAAAACTCGCATAAATATGTCTGTTGTCCTCCCAAGCAACTTTGATGTCAGCAAGCTTAACTTCGAAGAGATTAAGTCTCTTAAGAGTGGTATGAAGATTGTAAAGGTGAATTACGATGGTAGTCCTTTGAATATGCAGACACCAGAACTTCGTTTGCCTTTTGATGTCTCCGAATATAAGGACAATGAAAATTTCAAGTATAGTTTTCAGTGCTCTCTTGATAATATGGAAGGTAATAAGGCAATGAAAGATCTATATACTAAACTAAGTGATATTGATGTAGCAGTTCGTAATTTCGCAATGGAAAATAGTTTGGCATTCTTTAAGAAGAAGACCATGACTGATGAAACTATTGATCAACTTTACAATCCAATTGTTAAGGTTTCTAAAGATCCTGAAACAGGTGAACCAAATGGAAAGTATGCACCTTCTTTTAAGGTAAAGTTTAACAAGAGAGATGGAAAGTTTATGACTAAGTTGTATGATAATAAGAAGAATGTATTTGATATTAATGGTGATGTAGATGTTAATACTCTTCTTGTTAGGGATACTAAGTGTAAGTTGCTTATTGAATTCACAGGTCTTTGGTTGATTAATGGTAAGTTTGGTTGTGGATGGAATGTGGTTCAAGGTCTTGTTAATAAGCCAAAGAAGGGTCTTGATGACTTCGCATTTATTGATGATGGAAGTGATAATGTTGATTTTGTTGATTCTGAATCTGAAGAAGAAGATGAAGATGAAGATGAATCAGAGTCCGAAGAAGAAGTTGTTCGCCCTCAAACAGTAAAGAAGAGTCGTAAGGTAAAGAGTTCTAAGTAAATAATTAGAAATCTTAAAATAATAAAATTTTATAAAATAAATTATTTTTTTTGTAATTATAAAACTAAATGTAATGTAGATTCTTTCTGGATATTATAATCAGCAAGTGTTCTACCATCTTCCAACTGTTTCCCAGCGAATATTAGACGTTGCTGGTCGGGTGGAATACCTTCTTTATCCTGAATTTTAGCTTTAATATTTTCAATTGTATCAGATGTCTCAACTTCTAATGTAATTGTTTTTCCAGTTAATGTTTTTACGAATATTTGCATTTATTATTTAATAGAAAATTATTCTTAAATATTTACATTTTCATAGCCTTGCATAACCATAAAAGGAGTACAAGATTCAATACATCATTGTTTAAGTATAAGCAGAGGAATAAGACAGTCAAAACAACCCTTACAACTGTTCCCATGTTAACTCTCAAATTGCTTAAAAGCTTAGACTGAACATTAGTCTTTAAAACTTCATCAACCGGTAAATAAGTAGCTACAACTACAGCAACCAATACTAATGAAAGAACTTTCTTATTAGATTGGACCATTCCGCAAACAGGGTTCAATACACTTTTGACTTGGGACATAACTTGATTCATTTTTATATATAAATATATTTTTTTTTTGTGAAAATAAATTAATTAATTAAAATCTATAACAACTTTAATTTTATTGGAATTTAACCCGCGTGTAGCCGATTTTGAAATTTCTTGACGTTTTTTTCTTTTATTACTTTCTTTTATTTTATTGATATTATTGTAACAAATATTCATATCATTTTCAATTTCTTTATAATAAATATTTATATAATCAAGGACAGAATTATTAATCGCCCACTTAAAAAAATTTAATTGCCCCACCGTCGAAATAATAGAATCATTGTTTATTTTAAATTCTAATCGGTCACGTCTACAAAATGGATCAAATTGTTTTTTTGAATATGATTTTAATTGTGTCTTATATGAATAATAAATATTAAATTGTTTTGATTCTGGATTATCTCCATTTATATCTATATTATTATTATTAACCATATAACATGTATTATTTTTCTTTGAATAATTTGTTACAAACCAATCTATAATTCTTAAAGAAATATTATTTGTATTGTTTAAAATATCTAATAATTTTTGTTTATTTTCAGGAATTTCATAAAATAACTTTAGAGAGTCCAATAATATATTTGACATTTACTAATATATACAAAAAATCCTTTAAATATTTAAACGCAATCTTTAAATATTTTATCTTTTTCTAGTTTTTCTTCTTTTAGTTTTTTTATATTTCTTAGATTTGCTTCTTTTAGATTTTCTAGATTTCTTAGATTTACTACTTTTTGTTGCTCCTGTATAATGTATTTCTTTTTTAGCACCAATTGTTGAAATCTTTATTTTACCAAAATTTAGTTCACTTAAAATTAAATGATCTAAATCATATTTGGGATCTCCTTTAAAAGGTTGGATCATACTAATATTATTTCTATCTATTACACGATAATCCCTTGTTCCAAAGAATAATTCACCTATTTCTTGACCATTTGAAACAGTTTCTTCTTTTAACTTAAATAAACTTATATGTGGTTCCCATTGATTTACACCATGATAATATTCATGTATTCCATATAAGGGCATACCTGAATCAGTAGAATAAACAAATGCTTTTTTATCATTTTGTAATTCGTGAACCAAACCTTTCTTAAAACTTGTATGATCTTTTAATCCTATTAATTCAGCTAATTTATTATATAAACATAAACGGAATTGAGTAATACGATTTTTAAAATTTAATTCATAACTAACTGCGAATGTAGGATCTTGGGGTTTGCCTAATATAACATAATCAGTAGTTTTTAATTTATAACCTCTTAAAATTTCATTATAACATTCTTTAGTAAAATCTTTCATTTTTTTTATTATTTCATAATCATTTTTCTTTACATACGGGTGTTTTGCATTAAAATTAATCATATGCAATGTTAAATGTGGATGTTCAATAGGTTTAGGTTTTAAATCAAATAAATCTCTTCTTTCTGTAACTGCTTTAAAAACTTTTGAATAAGGGTTTACATCTAATATAATTGCTAAATTAATACCTGAACGAAATAAATGCTGTTTGCCTTTCGGAAATAAATGTCTGTTTAAATTCATATATTATTTCTCAATATAATAAATACCTTGTAAATAAGCATCTGCTAAATCATCTTTTTTTTTAGATTCTGCAAATAAATCTATAAATTTTTGTTCTTCTTCTAAAATCATTAATTTTGTGTATTCAACCGAAAGATATTTATTTCGTTTGTATTTATCTGTAAATTTACATTCAACAGGTTCTCCTTTATAAACTTTTAATTTATTACGAGCATTGATCATTTGAACATTTGAACATATAGGATCTTTACAAACCCCTTCAATAATAAAATATGAATATAATATCATTTGAATAGATTTCATAGTAGGATTCTTTAATGCCGGTTGATTTTCTATACAAATAATTTCATGATTTAAAAAATCTGTTTTTGAATTTAATTCTTCTACCAATATTTGTGAAATCTTAAACATATCATAATTAGAATTTAATTTCTTCTTTTTCTTATATTTCTTAACATGGGTGGAACAACAATATTTAACTTCATTATTTTCTATATCAGTAACTTGATAGGTAGCAGTTTTTGAACATTCTTTTTGTAATCCACACTGACATTTAGGATCTTTATTTAAATTAATAATACCCCAATCTAATATCTTTTTATCTTCATTTAAAGAACAATATGCTAAATTTTTAATACCTACGTCAAATGATAAATATTTCATATACTATTCTGAAGTTTATTTTTTAAATCATTATACATATATTTCATTTCAGAATTCTTAATAAATACAAAATAAACACTTAATATAAAAGTTAACATTAATAATAAAAATCTTTTTTCTTTTGTTTCATTACGAATACTAAATAAATCATCAAAGAAATTATTTATATAACCTTTATCTTTTTTAACATTTCTTATTTTACATTCTAAATATGATAATGTACATTTCCGATAATCTATTATTATCTTAAAAGTAAAATACACCAATAAAATTGTATATAATGAATCAGGTTCTTTATTAAATAGAATATGATAGTATCCAAAAAATAAATAAAAAAGAATAAAATAAAACATTTTATATTATATAATAAATGAATAAATGTTTTTTAGCAGGTGTTTTATTAATTGTTTTCTTATATCATCAAAGAAAAGTTATGGAAGGATTAACAATTGAAGAAATAAATAGTAATTCTAATAGTAATTCTAATAGTAATTCTAATAGTAATTCTAATAGTAATTCTAATAGTAATTCTAATTCTGATCAATTGTGTTTATTAGAAGATGAATCAGAACATTCACTTATAGATTATGAACACCCTGATCCAAGAAAAGATATAAAAGGTAAATGTTCTCAAAAAGTTGTTGATCATTTTAGAGATACCGTAAATGCACATGTAGATGATTTATCTAATTGTAAAAGAAGTAGTTCTAAATCAATTAAAAGACATAGAGATTTACATCAAGATAATATTGAAGAACATCAAATATCCATTAAATTATTTTACGATTTATTTACTACAACATATATTTTAGTTGTATTAACTGCTTTAAGTTTAGCTTATAAATATACATCAAGAATTAATGTTCAAGGAAAATTTAAACATTATATTGCAGCAATTATATTTTCACCTTTTTACATTATGTTTTTTATATTTAAAACGAACTAAAATTCCCTGAAGTTTGACCGATACCACTAATAGCACTTAATGGCATATTCATTTCAGATGAACCGCTAACCATAGGTCCTGCTAAATTCTGAATAGGTGTTGAAGATTCAGGAGTTGGGAAATTAATTGTTTTATTAACTTGTTGTGCTTGCTGGGGTTGCATAGCCTGTTGCATTGCTGGATTTACACCATAATTTTGCATCATTTTTTCTTGTTTTGGAGCATTTTGATGACCTAATGATACAAAAATAAAAATCATTAGATTCTTAATCATTAAATAAATTACTGGAAGGAACATAAATATCCATGCTAAATTAACTTGATTGTATTGACATAAACCAAATAAAATAATACCCAAAACAATAATCATCTTGATTTCATGCCATGAATATACATTAAAAAGATTATCCATCTTAGTACTATTAAATTTCTTTAATGTGCTTCTTGTATTAAATAAAGAAATTCCAAATACAACTACAATTACTGTAAATATTATCATTGGAGAACACATCTTCGTTGAAAGTAAATTTGTAACATTCATATTATCCATTTTATAATTATATAACATTTTATTTAAGATTATTTTAATAAATTAATATAATCTAATGGGAGTCCCTAGTTATTTCAAAAATATTATTAAATCTTATCCAGATATACTTATTTCAAAAGAAAATTTTAATTACAATGTGAATAATTTATTTTTTGATCTTAATTGTTTAATTCATCCTTGTTGTAGAGGTCTAACCGATGAACAAGAAATGTATCAAAAAATTTATGATGGTATCCTTGAAATTATAAATATTTGTAAACCACAAGATTTAGTATATATAGCAATTGATGGAGTTTGTCCTCGTGCTAAAATAGAACAACAGAGAAAAAGAAGATTTAAATCTGCTTTAGAAAAAAAAATATGGGATACAAATGCTATTACACCTGGAACAAAATTTATGTTAGATTTAAATAAATTCTTAAAAACTAAAAATTATCCAATTAGAATTATATTTTCGGATTCAGATGTTCGTGGTGAAGGTGAACATAAAATAATGCATTACCTTAAACAAAATAATAAAAAATCCCATATAAATATTGTTTATGGTTTAGATGCTGATCTAATTCATCTTTCTTTAATCAAACAAAATAATATTTATTTGTTAAGAGAAAGAACAGAATTCAATTTTGAAGATCTGGATACAGAGTTTGTATATTTAGATATTAATTCTTTAAAGAAATATTTAGTTCATGATATAAAAAAAGGTTATCATATTGATAATCAAACTTGTATTAATGATTATATATTACTTTGTTTCTTTATAGGTAATGATTTTATTCATAATCCGCCAAGTATCAATATTAGATATGGTGGGTTAGATTTATTATTGCAAACGTATGATAAATGTCAAAAAGATTTTTCTGGATACTTTTATCTTATAAAAGATAATAAATTAAATCTAGAAAATTTTAAACATTTTATAAAATTATTATCTGGTGTAGAAAAAGCAAGTTTAGAAAAAATATTATTTATTAGAGAAAAACAACATAAGAAATTTATAAATTCATATAATTTTATACTTGAAATGTATAAGAAAAACGATTTAAGTATGTTTGAAGAAGAATATATTTTAGAATTTAAGAATCATTTACCTATATTGGATAGAACAGATGAAATTAAAATCTTTAAAGATATGAATAATTATAAAAAGAAATATTATTTATTTAATAAATATTTACATCATAAATATGACCCAAGTTTTGATGATATTTTAATTAAAGAAAAAGAAAATGTCTGTAAGAATTATTTAGAAAGTATTATATGGACAGCAAATTATTATTTCAATGATTGTTTATCATGGAAATATTATTATAGATATCATTATTCACCATTTTTGACAGATTTAAACGAATATCTTAAAAAAGTTAAAACTTTAGATATAATTGATATAAATGATATTTCTTTAACAAATGAAGAACAATTACTTTTAGTTTTACCTGAAAGTAGTGTTTATCTAAATAATAATTTAAAAAAAGAAAGTTATTATTATCCTAAAAAATTCTTTAATAATACTTTACTGAAAAGATATGATTGGGAAGGTCATCCTGTTTTACCTAATTAGCTAATCTTCTTTTAATATCATTCATTTTTTTTGTTAATCTTTTCCTAGATCTTTTAGTTAATTTCTTAGTTCTACGCTTTGAAAGTTTCTTTCTAAGTGATTTAATTTCTCTTGATTTCTTAGTAATTTGTTTTCTTAATGTTTGTGCTTTTGTAACCCTTCTCTTCTTTTTAGTTGGTCTTCTCATTCTTCTTGATTTTCTCTTTTTCTTTAAACCAAAATCTGGGAATCTAGTAGCAACTTTTTGTTCTCCCAATAAGTAAGCATCACGAGGTCTTTCCATTAAATCATCTGGTGGCATCGGTAATGCTGGTAATGCTGGTAATGCTGGTGGTAAAGCGGGGACAGCAGCGACAGGTACTGCTTCAGGGGGTGGTTCAAGATCTTTAAATATCGGTGGTTCTTTTTCCCGTTTTCCAAAACTTGGAAATTGCCATGCTGATGTCTCTGGTTTCGCATCCTCTGGTGCTGGAGCTTCAGGTTCTGGTGCTTCAGGTGTTTTATTTGCTTCATCTATCATATCAAAATCATCCGAATTAGTTTCTACTAACTTCTCATCTTTGATATCGTCTTCAACAGCTGCTAATGCTTTAGCATCACCGTATGCGTTTTCATCATCTGAATTTAAATCTGGACCAAAAGTTTTATCTACTCCCATGACAGGTTCAGCGGGAACGGGAGCGGGTAAGGCATTAGGATCATCTGGAGCAGGTGTCACTTCACCAAATGTACCAAAACCTTTTGCTCCAGGAGGTGGTTCTGGCAGTGCTTCTGCTTTTGCTGTCCCACCCCTTCTTACTCTTCTACCAATTCTTCTTCTAGTTCTTCTGGGTCTACTTCGAACATTACTTCTTCTTCTAGCCATTTATATTAATAAATATTTTTTTTTCTTATAAATTAAATAATTAATATTTAACGCATTAATTTCTACTTCTACTTCTTCTTCTTTTACCTTTACCTTTAGATTTTCTTCTACTCCTTCTTCTTGAACCATAATTCATTCTTGGTAAATATCTTGTATTTTCTGGCGAAGATCTTTGAATCCAT
>JGI20154J14316_10004221_pt1 | contig 11117 bp, 7 predicted proteins | sample COG_04_FD_14316 | JGI IMG/M metagenome (IMG submission 14316) | reverse complement strand
CAGCGCTGTTTAAACGTGGCCAAACACCAATTCGTCATGCAGAAGGCTTTGGAACTCTTCCAAGTCCATGTCACTCGTCACCGACATCTTTCGGACTGTTCCAATTGGTCCACTCTTTTTGTCTGTGAGGAAGAAATCAACATCTTGACATCGTTGTGCAGACATGTCAAACTGCAAGAAGAAGAATTTTTGGACTATGGTTTAAATCACCATCGAAACCGTTGTCGTAAATATTTTACAACCAAGTGCCGTACTACCCCCCCCCAAAAAATGAAAAGATGAGCCGACGAATGTGTTTTTGAGAGCAATGCAACGATTGATTTAAAATTACATGTCTAATACAATAATGCTTTACTACACTTTTGACTGGAGCAATGCAGTTGCAACCATGCCTCCTTTTTCTATGACTACTCTTCGGTCATGCCATGCAATTCCAGAAACAACTTGAAGTGTTCTTCTTGCAAATATTTCTGCCACTCGTTTAGATGAATTGTATTGTTGTTCATTCGTATGCATACGGGTGTTTGGGCAAAATCATCCAATGATGTTCCCATTCATCCGATGGACCGGGCGCGTACCTATGGACCGTGCCATCGATGCATTGAATCGAATCGATTGATTGAGAGGGCACACTATTGAGCTCAAACATGATAAATCCGTTTTTCAATGTTTGTGAGACATTCGTTTTATGTGATTGGGCGTTCGTAACAACCCCATACTTCACAAGGACATCGGTGTGAACATCTTCGTAGTCGTAGTCAAGGATAGCTTTGAGACAATCGGTATCCATATCGTGTACGTTTAAGTGGTAAACGTAGTTGTGGTTGTCATCGTTGTCATCGTTGTCATCTTTGTCCACTCCTCGTCCCCACCAGGTGGTGCCTTCGGTGCCGGTTGTAACTCCTTTAATTGCTCCGATGTCATCCCGTAACTCCTTCAATGCCTCTTGTGCATACTGCAATTGCTCTTGTGCATGCTTCTTCTCTTTCACATGCAACTTCTTCTGTGACTTCAATTTCTTCAATTTCTTCTTCTGTGACTCCAATTCCTTTTGCAATCTCGTAATGTGGTGGTGATACAAAGACAGACACACTCCTAGTGGAATCTCATCTCCATCTTGAGGCCATTCGTCGTCAGCACGGACAGGTGGGACGGATGACAGCGGTGCGGATGGGACGGATGACTGCGGTGCAGATGACACTTGCGATTTCTTGTCTTGATTTAACTGTCGCGATTTATCCCGGTCAGTCTGTAGCGATTGAGAGAATGGCTGTGTGGTGGTGTCCATGTCGGTTGGTCGGTTGGTGTCCATGTCGGTTGGTAGCGAAGAGAATGGCTGCGCGGTGGTGGTGTCCATGTCGGTTGGTGGTCGCTTGCACCGCCAGCTGCGACAATTTCTTGGCCTCTTGTCCAGGTCGGTCTGTCGCGATTTAGCCATGTCGGTTGGTAGCGATTGAACGGTGGGGGTGTCCAGGTCGGTATGTCGCTTGGTGTCCATGTCGGTTGGTCGATTGGTGTCCATGTCGGCAGTTGGTCCGATTGGATTTGAAATGATTGAGTTGAGGACTGATTTTTTTACCCCCTAATTCTTAAATTTGTAGTAGAGATGAACAAACATTCAAATGCATCTTCAAATGTTAAACATTAATGTTTGTATCTCTACTAATCTTACTATGTTTCCGTAATGTTCATTAGAATCCCCTTTCAAGCGCTCATTACCCAACGATTTAAAATTGACAGTTTTTGCAAAATCAATCGTTTTAATTCTGGGATATTTTGTAACCAACGTCAGTGCGATTTGGTTGAAATGTTGGACATTCGTATTCACTTCCTGTGTTCTCTTGGGATTCCCTTTCGCATACATATTCGGAGCTGTACGCCAAACAACAGTGACATTCATCGCTTGTAAACATGCCATGGCTCCATCTATCTTCGATTTATACGAATTCACGTCAGCTGACGATTCGGCATCATGTATCCCAATAGCAACAACAATAGTAGTTATTTGTGAGGGGATATTGACATTACAAATATCTGAAGCATGTGGTGCCCATCTAAATTCGAGTCTTTCACTCCATTTCGCCATATCGTGTCCCCCCTTCCCCAATGTTTGACGTTCATCGATGATACCGGTTGAAATATCATTCGTTTCAGACTCAACAATCGTAGACAATGTAGCTGTAAAACGTCTAGCCAATGAGTCTCCAATTATTAAAACATTTTTGTCTTTTAGTTTATTTCTTATTTCCAACGTTGAAAACAGAATACCATTTGGTGGTAACCATGTGTCCCCTATCCAGTTTAGTCGCCTCCGTGAATCGCGTACGTATTGAGATTTGTGTACACCAAACAACAGACATAAAAAGAATACAACTCTCATTTGAGAAGAAAAGCAGGCACTTAAATATAGGATTCAAGTCTAACTTACAGATGTATTCAATCATAGTTATTTGTATTCTTTTGATGTTATTCTTACGAATGTCGATGACCTAAAGGCTAGAACACTACATCTGACTACATGAAGAACTGTAAAACAGCATCTGGTGTCATACATTCCCACTCGTAATACCCCATAGCATACTCAAATACTTTCGGGAATCTCTCCAACCCGTTTCGATGTGAATATTTCCCACGCATCGTTTTATCAGCCGACGACATTTTGTACAATTGAATCGCTGCGGCCTCCGACTTGGACTTTTTTCGCAGAACCTCTGCACTTTGCTTTTCATATCTCTCCATCAGCGGCGCATACCAATTATAATAAAACCCATCCGGCAGTCTCGGTCCCAAAGTCCTTAAAAAAACACAGAGGTCCACCGATTGATTCTGACCATACTCTTCCCTTGTTGTGTCGTACAAATACCTTGGCACTGAGAGAGGTCCAGACTTCAATCTCACACAGGACCAATCAAAATCAATCAATTGAACCTTTCTTTTTTCGACATTGTAATACACATTGGACACATGACAATCACGATGTGTAAAGCGTGCTTTTTTTTGCATTGTTCGGAGCATGAGACAGACATCTTTGACCAAGTACTCCAAGACCCGATTACTATCGGACACGACGGAGCGCACAAGGTTTGTGACCGGCAACGATGTCAATTGTTCCGAACAAACGACGAGCCGTCCCCCTGCCGCAAACCCAACAAAATGTAGTTTTGGCAAATACTGTGGGCAAAGATTCACCACATGATTATGAATCACTGCCTCCAAAATATATTTGAGCTGAGTAGCCGGGTCAGTGGTAGTTTTTAATACAACAATCCTTGACAAATATCGAGCATTCATCCAGACCAGATTTTTCTCCGAACGACGTTTTTGATGTGTAGCCTTTCTCATATCAACACATTTCAAACCATCCGATTCCGAATCTCTCAACCGAACCGACTTCATCGCCCGAATCCTTTTCCTTATCTGAGCCGCGACCGCATACAACGACACTGTATGACTGGTATGAAGTTCCGAAATCGGTCTCTTCCCCCCATCTCCCACCCGATTCAAATAGGCATATCGTCCCACCGTCGAGACCACACTCATTCTCTGCCCCTTTTCCTGAAACACCGGCTGACCTTTGTCGAATCCCACAATACAATTCGAAATGTGATGAGTTTTGCTCCCCATTTCACATCCACCTTTAATCATGCGAAGATAAGGTCCCAACTCAAACCCAAATGGGTCCAACTCCATATATTCATCACGGCCACGTTTGCGTGATTGACGACTGTTGACACTTGCCATGATTTGTCTTCTCTAATTTTTGAATAGAAATAATATTCTTTAAGAATAAGGTATTTTTTAAATACAAACTATTCACAAAATCACATATTACCAACATGTCTGACTGCATGTACTCTACCGAAACAATTGGCGACTTTCGAGCCAGAAACGGCACCATTGTGCCTAATTACGTGTCTAGATTGACCTCCAACAGTTTAAAATGCCGAAAGGACGATTCTAACACTTCTCCATTTGGGAAGGGTCATCTTGTCAAAATCGGCGCTGTCGACATTACCAAGAAATGCTCGCTATCGAGAATTCGTGAATTATTGCGCAAGATGCCAGTTGAAAGCAAGATTGTGGAAAGATACCCCACCCGTTTCTGCAACAATTGTGGTCGTTCTTCCTGGCAATTTATTGAATTTGAGAGAAGGGGTCATTCAACCTGCCAACGTTGTGGAACGGTTCAGAAATCCAAAAGGTCTCACATGGGTTCACTTCATTTGGGTGACGATGACAAAGCAAACAAATCACAATGGAACATTACGCCAGGCATGACCCATCTTGATACTTCCTTAGTCTTTCCAAAAAAACAGACCGGGTCAATGGACAGCGGAGGCTCGCGCGCACCTTCTCACTTGCGCAATTATTGGAGAATTCGAAAGAAAGTCGATGGCATAGGCGGGTTCTGGCATTTTGAAGGAATCGACAGCATCATTCTTTCTGCAAAAGCAAAACTCAAAACATTTTATTACTCCATTCACCAAGAAGACCAACACGACGACAATCACCTGAAAATGCCTCATGGTGGCGCTGCCCTGGCCTCCGCTTGTTTTTATTGTGCGGTCTTAGAGTTTGAACATCGCATTCAACACAAGACGCCCTGTTCGTTGCCGGCCATCCAAGAGGGTGCGCAAATGGAAGTCGACCGCAATAAATATAGAAAGACCCGAGATGTGACCGATTTAATTATTTTAAAGTATTCCAAAATGTTGGAAAAGCGTGGATTGTGTCAAGTCCTGGTGCCACAAATCGGTGCAGAAACATTAAAGTTTACACCGACCTCTGCCGCACTGGAACATTCCAGAATGGCCTTCTTTGCGGATTGTCGTCCAGTGAAATTCCATTTGCCAATTCTAGGTTCGTGGGGTCTTCAAGTTGGAGATACGAAACAGGGTGTCCTGTATTGCAATGCGGTGAATTCTGGAGGCGTTGCTTTTGAGACTGGTCTGCGCGAAGGTGATTACATCTTCCAATTGGAGGGTCAGACGATTGGCATTGAAGAGACCCCGGCTCAGTTTTTAAAGAGGGTCGTGGATGTCAAAGCGCGAGGTGTGAACAACACACAAGCACAAGTAGAACTTTGCATCATGCGTAAAAAAAAATAAGTATTTAATAGTGTTTTTGATACAGTAGTCCATGTTTTGCACGGTTCTATTCGTTGTTTTATTCACCCGTGCCGTGGCCTATCGAGAAGAAGTGCTTCCTACCATCGGGTCCGAAGTGCGACAGTTGGCCATTTCATCGGGATGCCATGTGATAAGTGACGTCAATAACGGCACTCGATTGATGATGCATGATGCGACGAACTCCAGTCATTACAATGCATTGACCTCCGACATCTTGGTAGTGAATGAGAATTGTGACATTGTTCTGTTTGGATACCCAAATCAAAACAGAGTCTCAATGTGGAAACCATTATTGGACATTGTTGTTCACTTTGTCCCCAATCACATTGACACTTTGCCAGAGAGTGGCGCGAGTCCCGCTGTCTTTCTGAAAGAATATCCAACAGACGAAATGGCGAACGTGACGAGAGTGCCCGTCTCAAATACCGTCGACCGCTTTGGGTTCTCTCTCGATATTCAGGGTCGAACCTGGGTGGTGGGTGCCCCCGGGACCTCGAACAGTCTCTTGGGCCAAGGTGGCACTCCCGGCTATGCCTTTGTCTTTCAAGACGAAGAGTTACATTCGTGTCGTTCCATTTATGAAATGAGCTGCTATCCGGAGTCGACTGGTTGTGTCTCGGGCCTTGATAATTGGTTGAAATATTATGGGAAATTGAAATCCAATTGGGCCTCCCATTTCATTCCTTCTTATCAAAACGTGCCGTGGCACCGGTCGTGGGGAGATGGACCGAACGAAACAAAAGTCCTTCACATCTCGGACGTGAAAGAGGTTCAAAAATTATGTTTGCCACTTGAAAAACCATACTACAAGGAGAACGGGGCAATGCTAAACGAAGTCTATGATGCACACAGAGAAACGTCTCAACAATTTGGTTACAGTGTCTCCATTACGGGAGATTTAAGAACCAATGGTTCCTCCTTATATATCGGCGCACCGGGTGATACCAAACGTTTTATGGAAAATGGTGCCGGGGTCAATTATGGTCGAGTCTATGTGTGGGACAATCTGTTGTGGCCAGACGGTCAGGAGAGCAATACTACTTTGTCTTGGTGGCAGCCCAATGCACGGACACCGTTGCAACTGCCATTGGAGTTGGCCACGTACCAGGCGTTTGGGCGTGAGATAGCTGCGTCGCGGGAGACGCTGGCCGTCTCGGTGTATCCGTTGTACGAACAAACCAGTCAGCCGTTTATTGTTCTATTTCGATGTCGAGCCAGTTTGAACGATGTGGAAGCTGCAACAGGAGTCCAGCCGCGAGTGGGTGTTCCGTCCGATTGTGTGGAGGTGGGTGGTCTTTCGATTGACGACGTGCCTGGCAATCCACTCGAATATTTGGGAGTCGGTGACATCACATATTTGGATGGGAAAACGAATTGGGAATATGTGCCAGTGCCTGCAAATGATTTTCAAAATCAATTCATTGGAGCAAATATTGGTGTTGTAGGCAGTAACGTGATAGTGGCAGACCCGAAGAATAATAAAGTGTATCGCTTTGGCACGGAGGGTGCTCTTCGAGAACAACATACGACTTTCGCTGCGAATGGACACAGTGACCCCAAAACGGCCTTCTCGACATTATCACAACACTGGTTGGTTGAAAATGGAGACCATGCACTGGCACACTATTGGGAGTGTCCCAGTGGATATGTTGGAGCTCAAAAAGAATGCAAAGCGGCACCCCATGGATATTATTCGAACGATGGTTGGCTATTGTACAGTTCCCCCTGTCCGAGAAACTACACCACGTACCACAAGGCCAGTTCCGTTTGCATTCCCTGGTCCGCGCCACTCGTACCCGGACTCACCACTGCCATGCTGCTCATTTATATGGCCAGTGTGGTCGGGTTCGCACTGACGATGTGTGGAGCTCTCACAGCATGGCAATGTTGGTGTGTGGGAAAGGCACAGAAAGAGTTGAAGTATGACGTGGTCCCAAAGGAGGAGATGGAAGACGGCTCTGGTATTTACACACTAGGAAAGGTAATATTTTAATCATTTCAAATATATTTTGAACATATCTGCATTCTGCCCCACTTGACACATTCCAGAGAGCAAAAACAAAATGCCAATCACTTTCCAACACATTGGTACCGCGCGCCACAGAGGCGAAAATAATGCCATTGATGTCATGTTGTACGGGCGTCAAGCCGATGGCACCTCCACCGCTGTGCGTGTTCTCAATATCGATGCCTATGGTTTCACCACGACTACTGTGTCTCAGCCCACTGTCCGCGAATGGATTCGGTGGCTCACTGCCATGCAGAGAACGGAGAGCGCGTGCAATCGCTACAAGAAAGAACACGGCGAAGAGAAGGCGGACGACGAGGTCTTCAATTATTTTGAATGGTGTTGGAAAACGGCCCACGTCGATGCGAGTGATATCCGCTGGTCACAATGCAGTGGCTACAATATTCGACACGTGGAGGACGAGACCCCTCCTTCGGTGTGGAAATTCACCGTCCAGCGTTACGACGTGTGGCGTGCCTTACTGGCAATCCTCAAAGATAGCGCTGCCGTGTACGAAAAAATACGAACATTTCGAACCAAAATGGCGTCACTGGTGCCGTTCCACCCTCTCCCGGACCAGGCCCCATCGAGTGGTGGTCGGAAGAGGAGCAGCGGTCCCGCCGGCATGCCCGGTCGTCTGAATCTGGGCACGGTCGAGTTGTACGAAACGATGTTTCAACCCGAAATCGTTTGGATGGTCGACCACCAATTGCCCGCATGTTCGTGGATGAATGTGGTCAATCATTGGCTGCCGACAAAGTCCAAGACTGGAAAACTCGCTCGTATACGGACCACATCCTGTGATACCGAGTACTTGTGTTCTCCAAACGACGTCACGCCCTGTGCCGACCCTCCCATTCCCATGGCACCGTTTCGTGTCAGTTCCTACGACATTGAAGCCGTGCCGTACGTCAATCCGGAGACGGGCGAATGCGAATTCCCGGACCCCAAGCGTGATTGCATTACCACCATTGGAGTCACCTCTTTCAACATGGTCGATATGAAAATGATTCAAACCGTCTTTATGTTGGAACTGGTCGGCCAAGAGCAGTGCACCAAATTGCCAATGTTGTCGGCGGAAATGCAGACGGATGCGTACGACCCTGCTGGCACCGACGTCCATTCCTATGTGGATGAATTCGAAATGTTGCGTGGCTTCTCCACATTTATTCGGAAGTACGACCCCGATATCATCACGGGCTACAACGTGCTCAATTTTGACAATGTCTATTTGATTCAACGCATCGAGGCCCTGTGCCCCAAGCACGACGGGCCATACTGTGAACACTGCTCACCAATTCGTACTTTTTCCAGAATTGACCGTCCCACGACGTTAAAGAAGCGTTACACCCATAGCAAACAGCGCGGTGGTCGGGAATCGTGGGAAGCGTGGATTGAAGGTCGGGACTGGATGGATTTGTACCGAGTGGTGATGACGGACCACAAACTGCGGTCCTACAAATTGGACAATGTTTGTTCCGAACTGTTGGGCACTCAAAAGATTCACATCGACTATGAAGACATTCCCAAACACCAAAAAACACCGAGTGGGCGCGTGTTCTTGGCACAATACTGTGTGAAAGATGCGTGGTTGCCTTGTCAAATTCTTATCAAACGATGTAAGTTGGTGAACGCCATTCAGATGTCACAAGTGACCGGGGTCCCTTTGACCAGTATTTTGCATCGTGGCCAACAGATTCGCACGTTGTTGCTAATGCTGCGTCAGGTCAAAAGACGGTGCCGACTCGATTCGTCACACCATCGTTGGTTTTTGCCAGACGAGTTCAAGAAAATCCCAGTAGTGGGAGGGTTTGAAGGGGCGGTGGTCATTACACCCAAACCGGGGTACTATCAAAACCCAGTCATTACATTGGATTTCGCATCGCTCTATCCATCCATTATGAGAGCCTACAACATGTGCTTTTCGACTCTAATTCCATCCTACTCCGAAGCGGAGCGATTGAAACTTCAGTGGTCGAAGGAAACTCATCTCATCAAAGATGTGGAAAAGGAGACATATCCAGAGGTCCGACCCGTGCGCTCTTTTGATTATCCAGAGGGGGGGCAGTTTGAATATGTCATGAAGAAAACCGACGTTTGTTTTGTGACGACAAAGAAACGGGTCGGCATTTTGCCCGAAATTTTGGAACAATTGTTGAACGAAAGACGCAGAGTCAAAAAAATGAGGAAACGATATGGGGAAAAATCGATGGATTATGCCGTGCTCGATGGTCGGCAATTGGCTCTGAAGGTCTGTGCCAATTCCGTCTACGGTTTTACAGGTGCGGCAATGGGGTATTTGGGGGAAAAAAGGATTGCTTCTTCCGTCACCCGTGTTGGGCGGGGGATGGCCAACCATACGAAATTCATGTGTGAAGATAAATACAAGGAACATGGCCTGGAAATTGTGTATGGGGATACGGATTCGGTCTTTGCGAATATACCACACTCCATGTGCGATACCAATTGTTCCAGGGAGGAATTGATTGCAAAAGTGGACGCGATTGGTCAAGAAATGGGAGAATTCTGTACCAAAGCTTTCCTGCCGCCAAATGATTTAGAGTATGAAAAATTTTATTATCCCATACTACTGAAAGGGAAAAAACGGTATGCGGGGCATAAGTTTGAACCCGGCTTGGCGCCGAAATTGGATGTCAAGGGGTTTGAATGTGTGCGGAGGGACTTTGCTCCCATCGTTAGTAAATGTCAGAAAAAGGTCTTGGTGAAATTGTGTCAAGAAAATGATGTGCAAGGGGCTATCGAATATGCACGGGGTGTTGTGTTGAAGTTGCTGGCAAATCAAATCTCCATTGAAGATTTGACGATGTCGAAACAGTTGACACGAAGGCCCGAAGATTATTCCAATCCTGCACCGCATACCGAACTGGCCAAAAAATTGAGGAGGACTCAACCGCCACACATTGCTCCCAAACCGGGAGATAGGATTGATTTCTTAATAAGACCCGGGTATCGAGGTGAAAAAACATGTATGAGAGCAGTCACGGCGGAGGATGTGCGTGAGGGGAGAGCGTCCGTGGATACGCGGTGGTATCTGTCCAATCAATTGCAAAAACCGTTGCAGAGGATTTTTGAAATGGTGATGGACAATTCGGGGGAAATATTCGAAGTGACCGCCGTTAGACAATCGCAAAAGGCCGCTAATTCGATGATGGATGCGTTTGTGCAGCGGTCGGAGAGGGTGGGGGGGAAAAGAGGGGAAACAAAACAGGCGATGCCGCAGAGAAAGAGGGGGAAAAAAACAAAGTCGATGGATATTACATCTTTTTTTAAGCAATGACAAAAGCATATCTTTTTTTGAAGTAATGACCAACGTCGATTCTATTTGACTCGTGTCTACACTATTGCTACTCTCATTCTTCCAGATGTGGTGTGTTCTCTTCGTCGGAAGGAAAGAGGCGACTCTCTTCTGGTGGTTCCAGATGTGGTGCGTTCTCTTCGTCGGAAGGAAAGATGCGACTCTCTTCTTGTGGTTGGTATTCTTGATATCCAATCATCTGATTCGTCTGGCTCATTTCTATATTGTTGTATCCGGTTAGTTCTGGGACATTCGTCCGCTTTCGACACTTTGCAAACAAGCAGACTGAGATAAGAACGATGACGGCCACAATTTGAAACACGGCCGCAGTGTCGGGCGACGCGAAAGGGGAGGGTGTCATTGGAGGCACAAAGACGGAAGGCGACGGGGAGAGGACCCAAGGCGACGGCGTCGAGATTGCGGAACGGTTGTCAGTCGAAGGCGATGGGGAGAGGAGCCAAGGCGATGGCGTCGAGATTGCGGAACGGTTGTCACTCGAAGGCGATGGTGAGAAAGGTGGTGTGGGTGATGGCGACGATTCGTTGGAAGGGAGTGTCTCATTGTTGAAGGGGGATGGGGAGAGACTCGGACGTGCCGGCGATGGCGACGATTCGTTGGAAGGGAGTGTCTCATTGTTGAAGGGGGATGGGGAGAGACTCGGACG
>JGI20154J14316_10004216_pt1 | contig 11124 bp, 9 predicted proteins | sample COG_04_FD_14316 | JGI IMG/M metagenome (IMG submission 14316) | reverse complement strand
TGTTTGGACGTTTCTTTGATGAGTTTGAAAAGTGAGGTTGGTTTCTCTTCCCCATCAATAATAAACGTTCCATTAAATATTTTATGTCGGCAATGCTCCGAATTAACTTGCGAAAACCCAAAGACTTCCGAGTCGGTGAGGGGGCGCCCAATTTTTTCACTGACCTGGTTCAGATACTCAACTTCATCCGCATTTAAAGACAATCCTTCTTGATCGTTATAGGCTGCAATATCACTGATGTTTAAGATTGGTTCTGGAGTTATGTCAATATCAAAACTATGTTGATGTAAACCTTCAAATTTCTCAGAAATCATAGGGTCAAAACCCGAAAAATCAGCTTCAATTTCCTGAAATTCTTCAATTCGAATAATACCTTCAATGCCCATGTTTTGGGTAATTTCGACGGCGTTTGTACTCCAAGGCGTAATCATTGCTGCGCGTGGACCTACATAAGTTGAATCGAGCGTTTGGAGTTCAATCTTTGGTTGGTCACCAAAAAGCCATTGTAATTTGGTGATTGTATTGTTGGATAAATTATTTACTGTTTGAACGGCAAAAACCTTTGTGTCAAGGCTTCCAAAAAAATGAATCATTCGTTTAGGTTTGAATATTATTCGTTCCCACAAATTTATGATTTTCCAGAGAATTTTTAAACAATTTTAATCTCTATTTTTCGGAGTTATTCACGAGTTTTAAACAGTCAAAAATAGTGAGATAAGTTCATTCAACTTGTTTTCTATGCTAAGGGGTGATCGTTTAAAACAGGGACTTAAATTGCTTAAAGTCAACAAGGTTTAAATATTGCGTACGGTTTTGATCGAAATCTTTGTATTCAAAAAATAAATTTTTAGGTTTCATGCTATTTCCAATGGGATGTTTTTTGGTTAAAACTCCTACGCCCCAATCGGAATTTACACAACATGATTTTAGAGATGGATTAAATCGCCATTTCAGAAACGCTTTCCAAGTGGTTCCATTCCAATAGCCACCTGCAGGGGTAAATCCGTAATTATAATTTTCTCGTGCATGCCATTCGGTTGGAGGGTTACAGTCGTGAAGGACAATAAACCCATCGTCTTTGATGTATTTTAGAGCGTTGATAATATCTCTATCTACCTGTTCGGCTAAATGAAGTCCATCGATAAAAATTACATCAAATTTAATAGAGTTCAGAATTTTATTATCGTCCAGCTGTTTGAAGAATTCATCGCTCTCCATTTGGAAGTCCACAGGGTTTTCTTTGAACTCTACACCTGGATCTACACTGTATTTTTGATCCGATTTGATATGTGAAAAATTATCATTTGGATTTCGAACGCCAATTTCTAAATAGGCTGTTTTTCGATTAAATTGTGTCAGAATGAAATTTAATATTTCTGTTCGAGTCGGGGTCTTATTTTTTTCAACTTTATGTAAGCTTCTACATTTATTGTAAATGGGATCACTTAGGTAGCGAAATCCTTTTTTGTATATCTTAATAATATTTAGTGGAAGGAACAGTCTATATAATTTATCCATTTAACTTAAATTTTAAAATTCAAATTTAAGTTTTAAAACATTAATTCTATAAGATTTCTATTTTTTTTTCATGAAGTGCCCTACTAAAACCCTCCTGTCTTGTTTGGAGGGTTCGTAGTTCTCTATTTTTTATATAAACTGGCAAACAGCCCTAGCTTTAATTTTTGGCGTTATTGGCGTATGAGTTTTTTGACCTGTACTCCAAAATCACTGGTCATTTTTACGATGTATAGCCCTGTGTTTAAATCAGAAATATGGATCGATTTAGAACTGTTTTTTAAATTTTTACTTAAAATTAATTTACCAGTGATATCGTAAATTTCAACGTTTAAAGGGGGGCTTGAGTTAAAATATAGTTCATTTGATTGCACCGGATTTGGATAAAGCGTAACATTAGTTTCGTTCAATACATTCACGCTAACGGATAGAGTATGCGTTCCTAAATCTGTAACAGTATCAGTTTCATATTCGTCCCATTCACCCGCTAAATTAAAAGTGGTGGTTGGTCCGTTCACAGCTGCTTTTCTCCGAAATGTTTTGTTTTTAAAATCATCCGCACCGCCAATTTCTCCAAAAAAATCGATGAGGACCCCATTTTTAAATAATCCGACGGGATCATTTCCGTTAAATGATATCGCATCTGTATCAGAAGTTTGATTCGAACGGTCTAGGGTTTCTTGATATGCTTGCGTATTCGCAATCACATGTACATTACCAGATTCTAGTGTGCCAGTTAATGGCAAGGCTGGATTAAATTCTCCTGAACCGTTTCGGTCTCTTGCAATGGAGTAGTTACTAAGGTTTATTGAACTCCCAGTGAAATTTGCAATTTCTATCGCTTTATTATAACTAGAACCTTCTACATATTCAGAGATGAATAGGTCATTACTCGACGTGTTTCCTTCCAAAGTTGTCATGCAACTTTCATTACTCACAGGGGAGGTGTTTTGGCTTCCATCTTTCGAATAGACGGTAAAACAGTATTCGGTATTTGGTGCTAACCCAGTCACTGTAATACTCGTGTTTGATGAACTTGTTGTTATACTGCCATCCTTATAAACATCATAAGATGTAACCGCGATATTATCCGTTCCAGCAGTCCAGTTCAAAACAACAGAATTCCCAGTTGGGTTGGATGCGACAAGGTTAGTTGCTGCGGTTGGGGCTTCATTGTCCGTTACAGGATTCCAAATCATCGATGCATATTCTGGATGATCTACAAAAGGATTTGCATTGTTTTGAAATGCATAAGCCGCCACATTTCGATTCCGTTCACGTTGGTCAACAGGATCCACATTAGTATGCCAATCTAATAAAACGGCAATGGCCCAAGGATAAAATACTTCGTCATTTGTGCCGTTAAACATATCAAAGCTTGTATATCCATCGATAGTGTCTTCATAACGAACCGCGAAATACAAAACAGCTCTCGCAATATCGCCTTTAAATTCGTCTATGGGTTCAAACACAGTTCCATTATAACCAGACATCGCACTTGTGCCTCTTTTAGAGCCATTTAATGAAGTCCAACTTGGAGTATTCACATTTCCAAACGGATAGGAGCCTCTATAACCATTTACACGTCCATCGGATGGAACGACGTGATGAATGTCACTTTTCATGGGTGATGCACTATTAAAAGACGACTGTGGGACAAGGTGCTCTCTATTGTAGCAATCTCCCTCCAAACTATAATTCCCACAATTATTACTACCGTGGTTATAATTATACGGATCTGATCCTGATGGGTTTTCGGAATACATGTCTAAAATAGTTCCATCATTTTCATAGTTTTCTCCAGATGAGACCGCTTCGTCCGTATGGGTATCTTCATAACCGTTAGAGCCACTTATCCCATCTCCATCGTATAACTGTCCATAGGATCTAGCTTGGTGTCCGTTAGAAACAATTGATTTTAATTTGGTTTTTAAAGCAAATCCCGTTAATCCCTCTGCGGAATCATAATAATTAGTTGGAATTTGTCCGTAAGAAAGACTCGAAATAAGTACAGCCAGAATGTATATCTGCTTCATAAAATAATATCTTAAATTTAAAAATAATTGGTTTATTTCTTTTCAAGTAATGCCATATAGAAACCATCATATCCAGTTTCGTGGGCTAATATTTTTTTATCTTTTATGAACGAAAAATCAGCACCCGCTTCCGACTTTAAAAAGGTTTTAATTTGAGTTTCATTTTCAGACGGCAACACAGAGCAAGTCGCATAGACCATTTTCCCAGTTGGTTTTACCATTTTCGAGTATTGCTGCAATACCTCTTGTTGGGTTTGTCGAATTCGATCGATAAACTCGGGTTCTAGTTTCCATTTTGAATCGGGGTTTCGTCTTAAAACACCCAATCCAGAACAAGGAGCGTCAATCAATAGTCGATCGGCTTTTCCGTGTAGTTTTTTGATTGGTTTTGTAGAATCAATCACTCTCATTTCAATATTATGGGCGCCATCACGACGGGCTCTAATCTTTAATTTTTTTAATTTACTTTCATAAATATCCATCGCTATCACAGATCCTTTATTTTCTGTTAATGCAGAGAGGTGTAAGGTTTTTCCGCCGGCACCGGCGCAACAGTCCACTACTTTCATTCCTGGCTTTACATCTAAAAAGTCGGCAACGAGCTGTGAGGATGCATCTTGAACTTCGAACCAACCATTTTTAAAGGCTTCGGTTGTAAATACATTGGCACGTTCTTTTAATTGTAGCGCATACGGGTAGCCCTCAATTTCTATCGTTTCAATGCCTTCCGATTCTAATTTTAGTTTTAAATCGGCTTTCGACGTTTTTAAGGTATTGACTCTAAGAATCACATCAGCTTGCTTGTTTTGCATCGCTAATTCTTTGGTCCATTTGGCTTCGCCTAATTCTTTAACACCCAATTCATCCATCCAATCTGGAACCGATTCACGGAATTTACGGTCTTTGGAGAGTTCATCAAAACGCCCTTTGATTTTTCGAGAAGGGGTGCCTTCAAAATATTTCCAATCGGGAAGTTTAATCCCTTTTAAAGTCGCCCATACTGCAAAAAGTCGCCAAGCATCGTCTCTGCTAAAAGGCTCTTTTATGAGTGCGATTTCTGCATACAAGCGTTTCCATCGAACGATATCGTAAGTAGTTTCGGCTACAAATCCACGGTCGCGACTGCCCCAACGTTTATCACGTTTCAATAATTTCTGAATGACTTTATCGGCATATTCTCCTTCATTAAAGATGAGTAAAAGTCCATCAATGACCGCAAAACATAAATTTCTGTGTAAACGCATAGGTGTATTAATTAGTGGTGCAAAGTTACGTTTAAAAATGCTAATTATAATAGATAATATGTATATTGAAATTTCATCAATTTTAAACCAAAATGATCGTGAAATACACAATAACTATCGGTGTGGTAATACTCCTTTTTTTGAGTTGTATACAGTCGAAAAAAGCGATTTCAGATCCTTTTTCTAGTGTTAAGATTGAAACGATTGTAGAGGATTCATTACTCAATATCAGAGCGATAGAACTCAATAGTCACAAACTCATGGCGGTTTCTTCTGTTGGAAACAGGTATATGATTGATTTGGATACACAGGGTGTTTTAATCGATAGAGTCTCTACTGACACGATTAATTTCCGAGCCTCTGCTTTAGTAAACGATACGTTTTTTAGCCTAAGCATCGGCAATCCCGCGCTGTTGTTTAAAGACGATGTATTGGTGTATGAAGAAACGCATCCGAATGTTTTTTATGATGCCTTACATTTTTGGAATTCAAAAGAAGGAATGGCGGTTGGTGATCCCATCAATGGCTGTATGAGTATAATAATAACGAGAGATGGTGGAGAAACCTGGCAAAAGACGCCTTGTGTATTACTGCCGCCCATAAATGAAGGGGAAGCAGCTTTTGCCGCTAGTGATACAAATATTGCTATTGTAGGGAATCAAGCTTGGGTGGCCACTGGTGGGCGTTCGAGTCGTGTGTTATACACCTCCGACAAAGGAAAAAGTTGGAGTGTTTTTGAAACTCCAATCATTCAAGGCGAGGAAACGACCGGGATATTTTCTATTGATTTTTATGATGGGTTAAACGGCTTTGCGATCGGAGGTGATTATACAAAACCAAAAAATCAACATTCCAATAAAATTCGTACGAGAAATGGTGGGAAAACTTGGGACGTGGTGGCGCAAGATCAAACTCCAGGGTATCGAAGTTGTGTTCAATTTTCTCCAAACAGCCATGCAAAAGGATTGGTTGCGGTTGGATTCGAAGGCATCGATTATAGTTCTGATGCGGGCGAAACATGGAAACAGCTGAGTGATGAAGGGTTTTACACCCTCCGATTTGTCAATGATAGCGTCGCTTATGCGGCCGGAAAAGGTAGGATTTCTAAGCTTATTTTTGAATAATAAGAAACATGCAGTTAGCTTAGTGTTTTTGATTTTTTTGTCGATTTCTCAACCGTTTCATCATTTGACGATTAAACCCTTCTTCAGAAATTTTTAAGAGTAATATTTTTTTTGAAGAAATTACGTTTTTTAATTTCATATGAAATGTTTGTTTTAGCGCATTGAGTTCAGCTTCAGCGGCGAGTAATTCATTTAGTTTCATAAGAGCTACTTCATCAGTAATGGTATCGATTTGATCTTTCAACTCGTTTTTAATAGCTCTTAGTTTTTCATGTCTTAATTTCATTTGAGCCTTGTCAAATGCATTATAAATGGGCCAAAACTTCTCAGCTTCACTCGATGATAAATCTAATTTTTCAGTGATGAAAGCAATCTTCATGGTCTTTATTTTTTCTTTCATTTCTTTTCTTCCAGCAGGTTGGGCCGATAGTGGAACCGAAATAAAGACGAGATAAATTAATATCGTTAGTTTTTTCATTGGTATTTTTTCAATTAATTAATAAAGATTCTAAAGAAGCGTTTTCAAAAATATAGATTTCAATTTCTGAAGCTGAAATGCTTAAGGTACTTAGATCATCAAGTTCATCGGAAGTTAGAAAACCAGCTAATTCATCACTTTGAATTTCTTCATACATTAAATAGTTTTCGATCGCTTCTGCAGTTATGTTTTCTCGGTTTTCACTAGGCCAAGAAAACATCAGCAATAAAACCAAAGAGGCTGCAATTCCAGAAATATAAAAGGTTGTTTTTTTATTTAATGATCGAAGTGTTTTTGTAGGAGCTTTTTTGGGGAGTCTGATTTCTAACTCTTCAAAATAGGTGTCAGGCGTTTTAAATCCTGTTTTTTTGAACGTTTGTTTTAGATCTTGTTCTAAAATAAAGTCCAAGTCAAAAGTTTCAAAATAGTCTTTTGGCACAGTAAATCCAGATTTTTTATTGCTTTTAAGGGTCATACTTCTTTGACTGTCGTTTATTTGTTAGGTTTAATCATTGCTCAAATACAATTTAATTTTTTTGACCGCTATATGATAGGATGCTTTTAATGCGCCTTCGCTAGTCTCTAAAATTTCAGACATATCTTTGTATTTTATCGCATCGAAATATCTCATATTAAATACCAATTGTTGTTTTTTTGGTAATTGTGCGATGGCATTTTGTAATTTTAATTGAATTTCATCGCCTTCAAAATAGACATCTGCTTCTAAGTTCTCTAGGGTTAGTTGCTGTAACGTTTCATCGGATATTTGGTGGCGTCTCGCTTTTGAATTTAAGAACGTAATTGCTTCGTTTGTGGCGATACGGTACATCCAAGTAAATAGTTTACTGTCGCCTTTAAAGTTGTGAATATTTCGAACGATTTTAATAAATGTGTTTTGTAATACATCATCAGAATCATCGTGAGAAATGACTATTTTTCGGATGTGCCAGTAGAGGCGTTCTTTGTAAAGCTCCACAAGAGTTTTGAACGCTAATTCCTTAGTGTCTTCAGATTTAAGTTGACTTAATAGCGTGGCTTCGTTTTGCAATTAGTTTCTTTTAAATTTGACTCTAACCAACGAATAAGGTTTAACACACTAATTTCTATTGAAAGGACTGCATCGCGACTAATTTACTATACACGCCTTGTTGGTCTAAGAGCTCTTGATGTTTACCTTGTTCGACAATTTCTCCTTTTTGCATTACGATAATTTCATCTGCATTTTGAATGGTTGAGAGTCGATGTGCAATGACAATCGACGTTCGGTTTTTCATCATATTTTCGAGGGCATCCTGAACCAAACGTTCACTTTCAGTATCAAGTGCTGAAGTCGCTTCATCTAAAACCATGATAGGCGGGTTTTTAATCACGGCTCTCGCAATACTCAGTCGTTGTTTTTGACCGCCAGATAATTTATTTCCTGAATCCCCAATATTTGTATCCATTCCTTCCGGTAAGTCTTTTACAAATTCCCAAGCATTTGCAATTTTTAAAGCAGCGATGACGGCTTCATCAGTAGCGTCTTCTTTTCCTAGTAAAATATTATTTTTGATGGTATCATTAAATAAAATTGAGTCTTGTGTGACCAAGCCCATAAGACCTCTTAAAGAGTGTTTAGTGAGGTCTCTAATGTCTGTACCATCAATATTGATGCTTCCATCATTGACATCGTAAAAACGGGTGACCAAATTTGCAATGGTTGATTTTCCACTTCCCGACTGCCCAACCAAGGCAATTGTTTTACCTTTTGAAACTCGCATTGAAAAATTCTTTAAAACGAGTTGGTCTTCATACTTAAAATTAATATTGTTTATAGTAATCTCTTTTTCGAAGTTTGTTTGTTTTTATCTGGGCATTTGGACGATCTTTTAGAGGCGATTCTGTATTGAGAATTTCCATGACCCGTTCGGCAGCGGCATTCCCGCGTTTCACGCCATAACTTGCCTTGCTAATCGCTTTGGCTGGTGTGAGTATGTTATAGGCCAATCCCATGTAAACAAGAAATAAACTTGCATCTAATGATTTTTCATTCAACACCATATTTCCTCCATACCATAACAAGACAGCAATCACTGTGATTCCTAAAAACTCACTTGTCGGCCCTGCTAAATTTTGCTTGTTTAATAAGGTATTTGAAAACTTATAAAAACGCGTCGTTGAGGATTGAAATTTAGCACTAAAATTTTGTTCGCCATTAAATCCTTTAATGACTTTAAGTCCAGAGAGTGTTTCATCTACAATAGATAAAAAATAACCTTGTTCTTTTTGAACTTTATTTGAATTTCGTTTTAAGGACTTTCCAATTAATGAAATCACAAATCCAGAGAGCGGAATAAAGATCAACACAAAAATAGACAGCTTTGCACTGATCACAAACATGGTGGTAATCGTAAATATAATCGATAAAGGTTCCCGCACAATGAGTTCTAGAATGGATAAAAAGGAGTGTTGAATTTCTAAGACATCTGTGGAGATTCTAGACATGGTATCGCCTTTTCGTTTTTCAGAATAAAATGCTAATGGAAGGCTGGTGATTTTGTCATATAATTCGTTCCTCATATCTTTTAAAACACCATTTCTAAGAAAGGTAATAAAAAACATTGCCAGGTAGCCAAAGAGATTCTTTAAGAGAAAAGTCCCAATCACAAAAGCCACCATAAAAATAAGAACGTCCTCACTGCCTTCTGCCTTTTTGAGCGTTACAAAATAATTTAAATACTCTTCTAAGAAAGCTGTGGTTTTTCTGATTCCTTGCCATACGGGTTTTACTAAAACTGGTTTTGAATCTCCAAATAATACTTTGAGCATCGGAAATAAAGAAATCATTGACAAGGTCCCAAAAAACGCATAAAAAACATTACTTATAATGTTTAATATCGCATAAAACTTATAGGGGATCGCATAGCGAAGGATCGGTTTTAAGTAATTCATTAACTCAATTTCATGTCTTTGATTATGGATTCAATTTTGTCGTCAAGTATTTTTTCGGTCGCAATAAATTCTTTGGAGCTAGATAGAGTGGTATTCACGCTAATATAAAACTTTATTTTTGGTTCTGTCCCGCTAGGACGTAGCGCAACTTTGCTACCATCTTCAGTCGTGTAAATTAACACATCCGCTTTTGGTATTAAAATCGGTTCGGATGTATTTAAAAGTAAGTTTTTACAGATAGATTTTTTAAAATCTTCGACAGTAATCACCATAGAACCATTAATCGAGGTCATGGGGTTGTTTCGAGCAGATTCCATTATTTTATTGATTTCTGCACTGCCTTCAATTCCTTTTTTGGTTATTGAAATTAAGCGTTCTTTATAACATCCGTGCTCAACATACGTCTCTACCAGTTCTTTGAAAAATGAACTGTCATTTGCTTTGGTGTACGCTGCAATTTCACAAGCGAGTAGGGTGGAAGTAACCGCATCTTTGTCCCGTACAAAATCGCCAACCATAAACCCAAAACTCTCTTCGCCACCACCAATAAAATCGAGTGCTGGAAAATCTTTAATCATTTTGGCAATCCATTTAAAACCAGTCAATCCAATTTTACATTCAACGCCGTAGGCTTCTGTGAGTTTAGCGATCATCGGGGTTGAAACAATGGTCGATCCTACAAACTGATTTCCGTTAATAGCCCCTTTGTTTTTCCATAAATCCAATAAAAATTTCGTCATCATGATCATGGTTTGATTGCCATTAAGCAATACCATTTTATGATCAAAATTGCGTACGGCTATTCCTAAACGGTCACAATCAGGGTCGGTGCCAATGACAATATCGGCTTGCACTTCTTCCGCAAGATCTAATGCCATTTTTAAGGCTTCGGGTTCTTCTGGATTGGGCGATTTAACGGTTGGGAAATCGCCGTTTGGTTCCGATTGTGCGTCCACTAAGTGTACATTAGTATATCCTGCACGTTTGAGCGTTTCTGGAACAGCTGTAATAGAAGTTCCATGTAAAGCGGTGAAAACAACCGATAAATTCTCTCTAGATGCTGCAGTATTCACTTCCAAACTTCCGTTTTTTACAGAAGCATTTATAAATACATCATCCACATCTTTTCCAATCGTATGGATCAATTTTTCTTGAGCCGTAAAATTGATGTCTGTATATTTTAAAGAATTTATGAGATTAATTATTTCGCCGTCAAAAGGAGGTACGAGTTGTCCACCATCTTCCCAATATACTTTATAACCATTGTATTCTGGGGGGTTATGAGAGGCTGTTAAAACAATTCCACATTGGCAGTCTAAGTGTTTGACTGCAAAAGATAATTCGGGAGTTGCACGAAGGTCTTCAAATAAAAAGACTTCAATTCCATTGGCAGAAAACACATCTGCTACAATTTTAGCGAACGGCTTGCTGTTGTGTCGGCAATCATAGGCAATGACTGTCTTAATTGTTTGATTTGGATACGTTTGGTGTAAATAGTCACTAAGTCCTTGCGTATTTTTTCCAAGGGTATATTTATTAATTCGGTTGGTGCCAACGCCCATAACACCTCGCATGCCGCCTGTTCCAAATTCTAAATTTTTATAAAAACTATCGTTGAGGTCTTCGGGATTACTCGTTTGNAGTTTTTGAATGGTATTTTTTGTGTCTTCATCAAAAAAAGGCGACAACCAAGTCGNTATATTTTCCTGAATTAGTAAATCTGTTTTAGACATGAAATCGGTATTTTTTACAAATGTAAATATTTGCGAACATTTTTGGATTGTTTTAGGTTTTTT
>JGI20154J14316_10004207_pt1 | contig 11140 bp, 8 predicted proteins | sample COG_04_FD_14316 | JGI IMG/M metagenome (IMG submission 14316) | reverse complement strand
TCAGACCCATGATGATATCAGCCAGCCACTGAGCGGATTGGTCGGGTGTGAAGTGCGTTTGCGTAGCAGTCCGGCCGGTGAAAGGTGCGGAAAGTTCGGTGGTCACCGTGCCCGGATGCAGCGCCACCACTGCACAGTTTGGCAGCGTCCGTTGCCATTCAATACTCACAGTTTTCACCGCCATATTGAGTGCAGCCTTTGAACAACGATAACTGTACCAGCCACCAAGTCGGTTGTCGGAGATGGAGCCCACTCGCGCTGACAGCGCGGCGAACACACTGCGCTGGGCATTCTTCAGGGCGTGGCGAGCATATTTGGCAATCAGTAGGGTGGAGAGCGTGTTGACGCGAATGTTGTCCATAAAAAACTCCGCATCCAGCTTGTTGATGGTTTTTTCCGGCTTGCCTGCGGCTGAGTGCAAGAGTCCCGCGGCATTGATGATATAGGTTAAGTCCGGGCAGTTGGCAAAGAGTTTTGCGATCGCTGCTTCCTGAGTGATGTCCAGTTGCACCCAGTGGAGACTAGCCCGACTGAAGTCGGGCCGGCGCGATCGATAGGTGGCAATCACCTGACGAGTCGCGTCAAGTCCGCAGAAAATCTCGACCAATGCCAGCCCCAGCCCGCCTGATCCGCCGATAACTAGAATGTTCAAGTCGACTGACTCTGTTGGGTTAGTGTCGGCGCAACCCGGTCAATGGCGTTATCGAGTATAAAAAGATTCATAGTATCGCCTGTTCAAAGTAGCTGGCGGAGTGCCCCAGGTAATTCGGGATAGTTGAAAGTAAAGCCACTGTCCAATAAGTGTTTAGGCTTTACCCGTTGGCCTTTTAGAAGCACCTCTTCGGCAAATTCACCCAACATTAGTTTGGCCATGAAGCCGGGCAGCGGCAATAGGGCGGGCCGATGTAATTGCCTGCCCAGAGCCCGCGCAAATTCGATCTGGGTGACAGGGTTGGGGGCTGTGAGGTTGAACACGCCCGTAGCTTGCGGGTTTTCCAGCAACAGGTTGATACTACGCACCACATCCTCCATGTGAATCCAGGACCACCATTGTTGTCCAGCGCCCATGGGTCCACCCAAGCCCAGTTTGGCAGGCAACAGCATGGCCGGTAGTGAACCGCCAGCATTGCCAAGGACAATACCCAACCGAATGATGCAGAGGCGACTCGCCAAGTCAGCCTGCGCCATCGCGGCTGCTTCCCAGGCCGCACAAAGGGTGTTCGAAAAGCCGGCTCGACTTGGGCTGTCTTCATCCAGGCATTCATCATCCCAATGACCGTACCAGCCCACCGCCGAGCCTGAAATGTACACTTCAGGCGGCGTCGACAGGGTGCGCAGCCACTCATTTAAACGCTGGGTAACCGCGACCCTGCTACTAATGATCTGTGCTTTTTGAGCCGTTGACCAACGCGTTTTGTTTAACGGTTCGCCGGCAAGATTAATCACGCCATACCAATGGCGCGGTTGCAGGTCGGCTAAGGCGGCGATGTAGGCCAAGTGCTCTGTGCCGCTTGAAAGTTTTGCGCCAGACCGTGTCAATACCGTTACATGGTAACCCTGGTCAATCAGGTGCTGACTCAAGCACCGACCAATAAAACCCGTGCCACCAGTTAGCAAAATGTATTTAGAGTTTTTCATTAAGTTATCTACGTTCAATTGGGCTCCCTGGATTAGCGCAAGGGCAAGCGGGTGTGCGGGACAGAGGTGATTTCACCGGCCTGATGTCTGGGCGGTCGTGGTCTCGCAGTGTGTCATCTATTGCTTGGCGAAAATACCTCCGCGTGCGACCGACCAGGTGACTCAAGCAATAGTCGGGCTCGAACTAATGCAGCCCCGTCCGCGACGGGCTAGTCAGCGACTGGCGTTGAATGCTTCAGGCGCACAAAAACTTCGCTTGAATTTGACACTGCGCAAATGCGTACCTGAATTTTGCCCTCACACTGCCTGCCAGTAGGCTCGTTTGCTGGATAGGTGAGTCGCCCAAACTGCCAGTGCCAGAATGTGAGAGCCGAGCCGCTCTCAGCACGTTGCCCAGCATCACCAGTGGCGTGTCGCAAACACAACATATTAGACAGCCAGGTTGCGCATGAATCAGAAACATCAGAGCGACACTAAGCCGCAAGCTCGTGCAGGCGCCATGATGGCGCGTACATTAATGCGGGGATTTGCAGCGCAAACTGGCCTTGGCGATAACCGTCGTCAGCCGGTGCGCTATCTATGGACGGATGCTTTTGGCGTTTGCAACTTTCTGGCGCTTTACCAGCATAGCGGCGATGCAATGTATCGCAGGCAGGCCCTGCTGCTGATTCAGCAGGTCCATGAAGTGCTTGGCCAATATGCCAGCGAAGATCCGAGAAGTGGCTATATCAGCGGTTTGCAGGGTGCCATGGCGAGGCAACATCCAACCGCCGGTGGGCTGCGTATCGGCAAGCCGGAACTAGAACGCGGGCCAGGTGAAAGGCTGGATAATGTTAGGGAGTGGGACCGAGACGGCCAATATTTCCACTATCTCACCAAGTGGATGCACGCCTTAAGCCGCGCCGCACAGATCACCCAAGACCCACAACTGCTCAGATTTGCCCTGGAATTAGCGCAGGTAGCCCACCGGCGCTTTACCCACGGAAATGTAGGTTCGCCTGCCGACGAGTCTGAAAAGTCTCGGGCGAATGGTGTCGCACCGGCGTTGTACTGGAAAATGAGCGTCGACCTGAGTCGCCCCCAGGTAATGGCTACGGGCCTGCATGACCCCCTTGATGCGCTGCTGACTTATCGTGAGCTGGAGAGATTAGCGCAGCAGTTTGGCGCTAATACTGATCTGCCAACCTTGACGAGCGAGATTGAGGCGGCACGGGTCATGTGTGCGGGTGTTGATTGGACCACCGATGATGCCCTCGGTATCGGAGGCTTACTGTTTGATGCCTGCCGCCTGGCGCAGATTGAAACAGCCGTGGGCACCGTGCAGTCAAGTCTGCTTGAAACGATACTTAGCTGTTGCCTTGCGGGCCTGCAGAATTATCTACATAGCAACACATTGCGTCGATCTGCAGCTTCTCGGCTTGCCTTTCGAGAGTTGGGCTTATCGATAGGGTTGCAGGCACTACCAAAAATACAAGGACTGTTGCCGCAGCTTCTTGGGCAGGACGCGGCGTTGAGCGGTCGCAACAAGCTGCTGTCGAGGCTCACGGAAGATCTTGCGCAGTTTTCTCAATTGAGCGCCGCCATCGAAGCTTTTTGGCTGAAGCCCGCCAGCCAGCAGACCGAAAATTGGGTCCAGCATCTCAATATCAACACCGTTATGCTCGCCACCAGTCTTGTTCCTGAGGTCTTTCTTGATTTAGGCGCACAATCCCAGGTGACAGCGAATGGGGGTTAGATATTCAACCGAGCTACACAGACTCAGCGACTCACAGGAGTGACACATGATTAATTTCGAAATGAAGCGTCAACATATGGTGGATAGTCAGATTGTTGCCCGCGGCGTACGCGATATCAAAGTGATCAATGCAATGTCGCAAGTACCTCGCGAAAAATTTGTGCCAACCCATTTACGCCACCTGGCATACGCTGACGGACCCTTACCCATCGATGCAGACCAGACCATTTCGCAACCCTATATTGTCGCCTTTATGGTCGAGGCGCTCAGTCTTGCCGGTGGTGAAAAAGTGTTAGAAGTGGGTGCGGGTTCTGGCTATGCCGCCGCCGTGTTGGCTGAGGTCGCGGGCGAAGTTTACACGATCGAGCGCATTGGCCAATTGGCGCACAAGGCCACGACCAATCTTCACGACGCGGGCTATCGGAATGTGCATGTACTGCACGACGATGGCACCCGTGGCTGGGAGTTAGAGGCACCGTTTGATGCCATTTTAGTCTCTGCCGGAGCGCCGGATGTGCCCGAATTCTTGAAGGACCAGTTGGCCGTGGGGGGGCGAATGGTGATTCCTGTGGGCCACACAAGACGTGCTCAGGAACTGATCCGTATAACTCGCCGTAGCGCAACAGAATTTGATCGAGAAGACTTGGCTGATGTGCGTTTTGTGCCCTTGATCGGTGATCAGGGCTGGGAGCTGGAACTTAATGAGGAGGCGCGAGTCAATACTGCCCCGCCACGAATTGTCCATTCACGTCCTCAAGTGCGGGAGACGCTGCCGGGGTTAATTTCGCAGCAAGGGGAAGCCTTTGACAATCTCGACGACGCTGATCTTGAGCCACTACTGGCGCGCATTGGTGACGCCAGTGTCGTGCTGATTGGTGAGGCCAGTCATGGTACATCTGAATTTTATGCACTTCGTGCCCGTCTTACCCAACGCCTGATCGAGACGAAGGGTTTTAATCTGGTCACCGCCGAAGCTGATTGGCCCGATGCCGCTCGCATCGATCATTATGTGCGGCATCGCGCGACCCCGCCAGCTGAATGGCAGGCCTTTGCGCGCTTTCCAACTTGGATGTGGCGTAATACGGATGTCACTCAATTTGTTGACTGGCTACGCGAGCACAACAGAAAACTGCCCTATGATGCTCGTACCGGGTTCTTCGGCCTTGATCTATACAGCCTCTACGTGTCAGCCAATGCGGTGATCAATTATCTGCAGGATATGGATCCTGATCTAAGCCGGCTTGCCGAACAGCGCTACGGCTGCCTCAGCCCTTGGGAAGCTGATCCTGCCGCTTATGGTCAAGCAGCATTGACGGGTCAGTATAAAGCCTGCGAAGAAAATGTCGTGCAGATGCTCGGCGATCTGTACCGCAAGCGGGCCGAATATAGGCACAATGATGGTGAAAGATTCCTTGATGCCGCCCAGAACGCTCACGTGGTAGCCAACGCAGAGCGCTACTACCGAATCATGTATTACGGCTCACGGGCTTCCTGGAATCTACGCGACGGTCATATGTTTGATACCCTGCGCAATGTCATGAGCCATAAGGGTGCTGCTGCGAAAGCCGTTGTCTGGGCCCATAACTCGCATATAGGCGATGCTTCAGCAACAGAAATGTCAGCTCGGGGCGAACACAATATCGGCGAACTGTGTCGCAAATATTTTGGCGACAAATCTTACCGCATTGGCTTCGGCACTGATCATGGTACCGTAGCGGCCGCATCAGATTGGAACGGAGCGATGGAGCGCAAGCAAGTGCGCCCAGCCCACCCGCAAAGTTATGAGCGGCAGTTTCACCTAACCAATACACCGGGTCTTATTCTGCCCCTCGGCGCCAGTTTAGACAAAAAGTTACATCTGCAATTATTGGAACCGAAGCTGCAGCGCGCGATTGGAGTTATCTATAGACCCCAGAGTGAGCTGCAGAGTCACTATTTCGAAGCTATACTCCCGCGGCAGTTTGATGAGTATATCTGGATTGATCGCACCACCGCCGTCACAGCGCTGAGTACGAACGAATTACAGGGCATGCCTGACACTTACCCTTTCGGCCTGTAGTCGCGGTGCACTGCCGACCCTTGAGTATCCGTGCTGAGTCTTGGTATAAGTGTGCTTCAATCCAAATTTAATCACGGTCAGAGAAATTTATGCGTCGAGCTGCCATCGTTTCACCAATCAGAACCCCTGTGGGCAAATTCCTCGGTGGTCTTAAAGATCTGCCGGCGGGAGACTTAGCCGCTTGCGTCATTAAAGCGCTAATGGCGCGAACCGGCATAGACGGTGAAAGGATCGATGATGTGGTGTTCGCACAAGGCTATGGTAATGGCGAGGCGCCATGCATCGCTCGTTGGGCCGCGTTGGCAGCGGGCCTGCCCATTAGCGTGCCCGGTTATCAATTAGATCGACGTTGCGGCAGCGGTCTGCAGGCAGTGATTGATGCGGCCATGATGGTACAAACAGGCGTGGCCGATGTCGTGATTGCCGGTGGCGTAGAAAGCATGAGCAACGTGGAGTACTACAGTACCGATATGCGCTCTGGTGCGCGAGCCGGCGCATCAGTGATGCATGACCGGTTGACTCGCGGTCGTGTCATGTCACAGCCCATCGCCCGGTTTGGCGAGATCAGCGGCATGATTGAAACCGCTGAAAACCTTGCGCGAGATTATGGCATTAGCCGCCAAGCCTGTGATGAGTACGCCTTAATGAGCCATCAGCGAGCCACCGCGGCCTGGGCTGCGGGTAAATTTGACGATGAGCTGGTCCCCGTGGCAATACCCCAGCGTCGGGGTGAACCTCTGATGTTTGACCGAGATGAGGGTTTTCGGCCAGATGCCACCCTCGAGAGTCTCTCGGCATTACGCCCCTTGGAGGGCGGTGTGGTCACCGCCGGTAATGCCAGCCAGCAAAACGATGCCGCCGCCGCGTGCCTGGTGGTTGCCGAGGACAAATTGGAAGAGCTGGGACTTGAACCCATGGGCTGGTTGGTGGGTTGGGCGGCGGCTGGCTGTGAGCCCTCGCGCATGGGTATCGGTCCGGTGCCTGCCGTTGAGCGGTTATTTGCGCGAACTGGCTTGGGCTGGTCTGATATCGACCTGGTAGAACTCAATGAAGCCTTTGCGCCGCAAGTGTTGGCGGTACTGAAAGGCTGGGGCTGGGATGATCGAGATCGCTTGAATGTGAATGGATCTGGCATTTCCCTGGGTCACCCTATTGGTGCCACGGGCGGCCGGATATTGGCCAACCTGCTGCGGGAACTGGACCGCCGGGATGGTCGTTATGGTCTTGAAACCATGTGTATCGGCGGTGGACAGGGGCTGGCGGCTATCTTCGAGCGTGCCTGAGTTCAACGAATAGTAGGATTAAGCTGTTCTGTTTATAGCCGTTCGGTTTAGCCATTCAATTGAGCCATTCAATTGAGCCATTCAATTGAGCGTTAGCTGATGGCGGCGAATACCTAGGGGCCGCTGCAGCTTGCTACAGCTAACAGGTGCTACAGCTAACAGGTGCTACAGCCTATAGATATTGGGGCAGATGGCCACGAATGTCAGCCGCGCTGTGATGAACAAGATCGTGGTCGATCTCTGCGGCTACCCGTTGTCGAACCTGTGGGCTGATGGCGTCTCGCAGTCTGCCGAGGAATCGCGGTGGCGCGATGAGATAAATTTTATGGATGTCATCAGCGGCGATGCTGCTGTGCAACTTGGTCGCAAGTTCAATGGCGAACTGCTGAGCTTCATGTTGCGGGGCCTCGCTTTCGTGCCCCATGGAATGTCGACCTTGACCGATCGAGTCTTGACCAATGCCGGGGCCGTCTGAGGTCAGTTCGGCATTTCTCAAACGACTGGCAGGGTGGGCATACTCTTCCCAGAGGTCAAGCGCGCCCGTTTGTGACCGGGTAGTGTATAGCTTGGCGTAAGCGCCGTCTGCGACCAGTACCAGAATTGTCATTCACCGTGCTCCCTGATTTTCTTATTCAGCGTTTCTTATTCAGCCTCCCTGAGGATAAATAGGATCAAAGGCCATGCCCCGACGCCGTTAATTTAGGCGAGTCGCGGGTGGTGAGCCTAGATCCAGATCAATATTTTCATGGACTAGGGATGGAACCGTGCGATGTCTGTATAATGCGGCTTGAAACCGCACCCAGGCCTAAGCCAATGTCAAAATATCCCCATAAAGATCTGCCCCTGAAAAAGCCAAAATTCGACAGCGCCGTGTTTGAGACTAAAAAGCCACCGCGTTTAGGCTCCCAGCGAGGCCCCTTGAAGCTAACAGTGAAAGATGAAGCGCGGCGTCTGGAGATCAAAGCAATCTGCGCCGACAAGAGCTGGTTTTGTGAGATTAGCGTGGATCCCGAAGCGGACGAAAATATCAAGGATTTGACTTTTCTGCAGGACAAGCAGGTGGTCGCCACGTCGACTCGGCTGGCGGGTCGAAATGATCCCTGTCCCTGCGGTAGCGGTAAGAAGTACAAGCAGTGTTGCGCCAAATAAATCCGTTTAGTTCAGACCATGGCAGAGTTACCGCATAATCCAGATGTTATTATCCTCGGCGCCGGCGCAGCGGGGTTGATGTGTGCGTTGACTGCGGCCCAGCAGGGGCGGCGGGTGCTGGTGCTGGAGAAGGCCAATAAGGTCGGCAAAAAAATCCTCATGTCCGGTGGTGGCCGATGTAACTTCACCAATTACTTTGTCGAAGCCGATAACTATATCTCTAATAATCCACACTTTTGTAAGGCGGCGCTGAAGCGTTATAGCCCGTGGGATTTTATTGGATTGGTTGAGCGCTATGAAATACCCTTTGAAGAGCGGCAACACAGCCAGTTGTTTTGCCTGCATTCGGCGAAAGATATTTTGGCGATGTTGTTGCAGGAATGCGCGCAGGTCGGTGTAGAAATTCAGGCGCAGTGCGAATTGCAAAAGGTTGAGGCATTGGCGACGGCTGGTGCCTCGCGCTACGCCGTGCAGGTTGTGCTCAACGGCGACCACCGCACGATCGAGTGCCACTCCCTGGTGGTTGCCACCGGTGCGCTATCGATTCCCACCTTGGGTGGCAGTGGTGTCGGTTACGAACTGGCGGCCCAATTTGGCCTAGGTGTAACAGCCCGTCGTGCGGGTCTGGTGCCCTTAATGTTCAGTGATCAAACCCGCGCATTGTGCGAGCGTCTGTCGGGTTTGGCGTTACCCGTGAGTGTCAGCTGTCAGGGACAAACCTTTCGAGAGAGCCTGTTGTTCACCCATCGGGGTGTGAGCGGGCCGGTGATCTTGCAAATTTCCAACTACTGGACGCCAGGCGCCAGCATTAGCATCGACCTGTTGCCGGCAGAGGATGCCGCTGCTTGGTTAATGGCTTTGAAGCATGAGCAGCCTTTGACCCACCTGAAAACCGTACTGACCTATAAGCTGGCGAAATCCTTGGTGGCTGAATTAGAGGTGCTATTTTGGCCGTCTCTGGCCGGTTCTAAGCTGGCGGAAATTACCGACCAGCAGCTGCGCCAAGTGGGTGAGCAATTGAACCAGTGGCTGTTGAAGCCTTCCGCCACGGAAGGTTATCGAACCGCGGAGGTGACCTTAGGCGGCGTAGATACCGACGGCGTCAGCTCAAAAACCATGGAGGCGAAGCAGCAGCCGGGTTTGTATTTTATTGGCGAAGTGCTGGATGTCAGCGGTCACTTGGGTGGCTTTAATTTTCAATGGGCCTGGTCGTCCGGTTACAGCGCGGGATTAGTGGTGTGACCGTGCGCGTCCTTTCAGATCATCATCATGCTAAAATGGTCAACGATGCTAAGACTCAACGAACTTAAATTACCCCTTAACCATTCCGCCGCCGACCTGCGGCTGGCGATTCTCGATCGTCTCGGTATTGAGTCAACTGAATTGGTGGACTACACCATTTATAAGCGCAGTTATGACGCGCGTAAAAAAACTGACATCCTGTTGATCTATCAGATCGATGCGCAATTGTCCGAGGGTGTGGAAGTGACATTACTCGCCGCTAACCCTCCATCGTCGGTGCTGCAACCGACACCAGACACGAGCTATCAATTCATCAGGCAGGCGCCGGCAGCCTTTCCTGCAGCGGAACAGCAGCGGCCGATCGTCATCGGCTTTGGTCCCTGCGGCTTGCTTGCAGCATTACTGTTGGCGCAGATGGGTCTGAAGCCGCTTGTGTTAGAGCGGGGGCAAGATGTTCGACAACGGACTCGTGCCACCTGGGGCTTTTGGCGCAAGGGTCAGCTCAACACCGAGTCCAATGTGCAGTTTGGTGAAGGAGGTGCAGGGACCTTCTCTGACGGCAAGCTCTATAGCCAGGTCAAGGACCGGCGTCATTTGGGTCGCAAGGTGCTGGTTGAATTTGTCGAGGCCGGTGCGCCGGCGGAGATTTTGATGGTCAGCAAGCCTCATATCGGTACCTTTAAGCTGGTGACGATGGTGGAGCACATGCGGGCCAAAATTATCGCCCTCGGCGGAGAGATTCGCTTTGAGCAGAAAGTTGATGTCATCCACCGTACACCGTCGGCAAACGATGATGAGGGCATGGGTCAGGTCACTGGCGTCACGCTCGCAAGCGGCGAGACCCTGCACAGTCGGCATATTGTCTTGGCTATTGGTCACAGTGCTCGCGATACCTTTGCAATGCTGTTAGATCAAGGTGTTTACGTGGAGCCGAAACCCTTCTCCATCGGCTTTCGCATTGAGCATCCACAATCGGTGATCGATCAAGCTCGATTCGGTGAGTTTGCGGGCCATCCGATTCTTGGTGCCGCAGATTATAAACTCGTTCACCATGGTAGCGACGGCCGTAGCGTGTATAGTTTCTGTATGTGTCCGGGCGGCACCGTAGTGGCCGCCACCTCGGAAGCCGGTCATGTAGTGACCAATGGCATGTCGCAGTACTCGCGCAATGAACGCAACGCAAACTCGGCGATCGTCGTGGGCATTGACCCGGCCCGAGACTATCCCGGTGATCCCTTAGCCGGCATCGAACTGCAACGTCGGCTGGAAGTCCTGGCTTATGAGCTGGGCGGTCAAGACTACAGTGCGCCTGCGCAACTGGTGGGTGACTTTTTGGCCAATGAGCCCTCGACATCGTTGGGTAGCGTGACGCCGTCCTATAAGCCGGGCGTTATGCTTGGCGACTTATCCAAGGCGTTACCGGACTTTGCTATCAAGGCGATTCGCGAGGCGATTCCGGTCTTCGATCGGCAAATCAAGGGCTTTGCTATGCACGACGCGATATTGACGGGCGTTGAGACGCGAACGTCAGCGCCGATCTGCATCCGTCGTGATAAGGACTGCCAGAGCATCAATACTCGGGGTCTGTATCCTGCGGGCGAGGGGGCCGGCTATGCCGGTGGTATCCTCTCGGCGGGTATCGATGGCATCAAGATCGCTGAGGCGATCGCGTTGGATCTGCTCGGCAGTTAAAGCCAGCTTCAGGTTTTTTGCCGGCTCGCCAGTTCCAATTCAGTGGTAGCGACCTGGCGACTGGCGGCAGGGATAGAGTCAGGGTTCAGGGAAATAGAATCGATACCTGACTCGATCAGAAAGGCAGCGAAGTCTGGATGGTCTGAAGGAGCCTGCCCGCAGATGCCCACCACCCGCCCGGCTCGGTGAGCCCCTTCGATGACCATCGAGATCATTTTTTTGACCGCCGGGTCTCTGGCATCGAACATGGACTTGAGCTCAGCCGAATCTCGATCGATGCCCAATACCAACTGCGTTAAATCGTTAGACCCGATTGAAAACCCATCAAACCGCTGGGCAAAT
>JGI20154J14316_10004204_pt1 | contig 11144 bp, 11 predicted proteins | sample COG_04_FD_14316 | JGI IMG/M metagenome (IMG submission 14316) | reverse complement strand
CCCCGAAGGGCGCGCTCGACTTGCATGTATTAGGCCTGCCGCCAGCGTTCGTTCTGAGCCAGGATCAAACTCTCAAGTTGAAATACAGTTACCTGTATAACCTTGACGTTCGAACCTCTGCACATCGTCCCGCTGTTCAGGCGGGACATCATTTCTGTTCATTGTGCTTCAGTTTCAAAAGAAACAAAAACCTAACAAACAGTGAAGCTGACCTTACATCATCGGACACCCTCAATCATGAAGTAGCCCTAGTAAGTCGATATGCAGTTGTTTGTTCATCGAATGAACCAAACCGCCCACATATCTCTTCAGATACCAAAATTTCAAATAACGTGACACAAAAAAAGCCAAATTACGCAATAACATATGCGCAAAATGATCGTTTTATCTTTCTGTGTCTGACCAGCGCGGCGTCTTTGCGTTGCTGATAGAGGGCTTCTAAGGTTACTGATCAAAAGCCGCAAGAGCTTTTTTGCAGAAATGTCTAATTTTTTGAATTAAGTTTTTAAACGATTAAAAACAGTGCTATAATTTGACTTTCAATGACGGCTGCCTGCCGGTGAGGCAATCAAAACCCATACGGACAGGCCAAAAAACAAGAATTCGTGGGAATCTTGGCAGCGCAAACATGCCAGCCGCCAAAGACTCACCTGCAAACCGGCTGTGGTGCCCTCATCCGATGAGCTTTTTCCGCAGCCCCTGAAGGCCTGACTGCAATCCACGACGCCATTTGCTCACACGGAGGGCCAAAAACGCCAGGATCACGACCATATGGGCCAGCGCTTCCACATCAAAGCCTTTAGACAGCATGATGAAATGCAGCCCAGCCAAAATAGCCACCAGATAGGTCAGGCGATGCAGAATACGCCAGAAGCGTCCCAGGCGCCGGACCGAGAGATCATTGGACGTGATCGCCAAGGGGATCATCGCGACAAAGCCTGCGAACCCTACGGTCACATAGGGGCGTTTGACAATCTCAGTCCAGATTTGGGTGAGGCCTTGCAGATCAAGTACGAACCAGACCAAGAAATGCGCCGTGACATAGGCAAAAGCCATCACGCCGATGGCTCTGCGGAATCGCACCAGATTGATCCGAGTGAAATGCAACAGCGGCGAAATGGCGAGACCCAGAATTAAGAGCTTGAGGGCAAATTCGCCCAACTCCTCTTCCAGTTCATTAATAGGTTCTGGTCCAAGGTTATCGGTCAAACCAGCGGCAATGACCAAGAGGCCCGGAATAGGGAGAATGAGGTACAGCACCCAGGTCGGAATTTTGCGCAGACCCGTGTTGATCCATTGTATAAGCATTGTGGCAATCCATTTTCATTTAATAGATGCCACAATAGCCGAATGGCTGCCCCATGCAAACACCCTGCGCCGCGCTGGCGAGACGCTAAAAATACGTCGTGAGATCCATACCCTTGTAGAGATCTGCAACTTCAGCCTCATACCCGTTGAACATCAATGTTGGTTGCCGCGATTAAACAGGCCACCGCCAATCTTGCGTTCTGAGGCTTGCGACCAGCGTGGATGGCTCACCGTTGGGTTCACATTGCTGTAAAAGCCGTATTCGCGGGCATTGGCCATATTCCAGCTCGTGGCGGGCTCTTGGTCCGTCAACGTGATCCGCACGATGGATTTGATCGATTTGAATCCATATTTCCAAGGCACCACCAATCGGATCGGCGCGCCATTCTGATTTGGGATGGGCTTGCCGTAAATTCCCGTCGCCATCAGGGTCAAAGGATGCAGCGCCTCATCAAGCCGCAACCCCTCGCGATAGGGCCAATCCAGGACAGGATAGCGCAGACCTGGCATTTCATCGGGACGGTTGGCGGTCTCAAAGGCAACATATTTGGCCCCCGACTGCACGCCGACCTTATCGAGAATGTCTTTCAGCTCCACCCCATTCCAAGGCACGACCATCGACCAGGCTTCAACGCAACGGAACCGATAGATACGCTCCTCTTCACTTAACCCCTCAAGCAGCGAGGTCAGCGAATAGCGCCCAGGCGCATCGACCAAACCATCTACTTCAATCTCCCAACCAGAGGTGTTCAACCGGTGGGCGTTGGCGGCAGGATCTTCCTTATCGGTGCCAAATTCATAGAAATTGTTATAGCTGGTGATATGCTCCCAAGTGTTGGGCTCTAAGGTTTCCGCCAGAGCCGGGCTGGCGATCGAAGCCATAGCCCCTGCCCCCAAGGCGCCTGCGATAACTTGCCTGCGATTGAGCCAAAGCGGCTCCGGAGTAACATCCGCGCGTGTCAGCGTATTGGTCCAGCGATGTGCCATGGTGAGATCCTTTCTCTTGCCAAAAATATAGCCCAAAAGCCGCTTCTGTCCACTACAAGTCACATCACAGCTTCGCTAGGTGCCTGAAACATTTTGAGCACTTGCCTCTGCTGCGACCCGGCGGCACAGTCAGGCAAAAGGAGAATGATATGAAAACTGCACTCATTACCGGCGCGGCGCGCGGCATTGGACTTGCCACAACGGATATACTCTGCGCGCAGGGATGGCATGTGGTCATGGTGGACAGAGACGCAGAAGAGTTGACGGCGAGAGCATTTGAGCGCCAAGCGGTGACCGCGGCGGTGCATGATATTTCAGATCCAGACCAAGTGGACAGTATGATCGCAGCGACGCTGGCCGCGCGCGGGCAGATTGACGCTTTGGTCAATAACGCTGGGGTTGCCGATTTTGGCCCGATTGANCAAACCACCTTCGCGCGCTGGCGGCGGGTNATGGAAACCAANCTNGACGGGGCATTTCTGTGCACCCAAGCGGCCACTCCAGCCCTCAAGGCCAGTCGCGGCGCAGTGGTTAATATCGCCTCAATCTCTGGTCTGCGCGCCTCAACCCTGCGGGTGGCCTATGGAACGTCGAAAGCTGCAATCATTCATATGACACAACAATATGCGGCAGAGCTTGGCGAATATGGCATTCGGGTCAATTCTGTGGCGCCCGGCCCGGTGCGCACCAAACTGGCCATGGCCGTCCATACCCAAGACATCATCGATGCCTATCACGACGCCATTCCACTGGGTCGCTATGGCAGCGAAGCGGAAATCGGGCAGGTCATCGCCTTTCTATGCTCAGATAAGGCCAGCTTTGTGACCGGGCAAAATATCTCAGTCGATGGGGGATTTGAAAGCACGGGTATTGGTCTGCCGTCACTCCGCGGGCAAACCAAGTAGCGCAGGCAGCTGCGCCATATCGTCAAACACGAGATCCGTAAGACCTTCAAATTTGGCGCGCGGAGTGTCGCGCGTAAATCCCAAAACGGCCATGCCCGCAGCCACGGCGGCCTGTGCTCCGGTGGCGCTGTCTTCAACCACCACACAGTCTTGCGGCGCCACACCCGCTTGGCTGGCAGCCAATAGATAAACATCCGGAGCAGGTTTGGGCGCGGCGACATCTTCGCGCGAATAGATCCGCCCAGCAAAGCGCGCCGCCAAGCCGCAGCGCGCCAAGGTAATTTCCATCTTGCGATGCGGCCCGTTTGAGCCAATCGCATAGGGAATGCCCTGATGATCCAAACGATCCAACACCGCGGCAATGCCCGGGATAGGCGCGACACTGCGGGCCAAAACAGCAAACACTTTGTCATAGATTTGATCGACCCAATCTGCTGGAATATCCGCGCCCATGGCCCGCGCTTGNGCACCGGCCCCNGCAATGGTTCCACCCACGAACAGATCGGTGACTTTCGGCAACTCAAGCGGCAAGCCTCTTGCGGCCAGATCGTCACGGATCAGTTGCAGTGTCAGAGGTTCACTATCTACCACGACGCCGTCACAATCAAAAATTACCATCTTAGGCAGGCGTTCAAGCTGTCGCATATAGTGTTCCTTGTGAAATAAAGCGCCCCCGCGCGATTGCACGGGGGCGCTGGTGTTCGAGAGCTTAATGCACGACCGCGTCTTTGGGTGGCAATCGGTTGGAACCGCTNACCCTATCGCCAACGATCAAGCCCTCACTGCCCGCCGTGACGGGCACGATNTCACCATCTGAGACTTCACCGGCCAAAAGCATCTCGGCCAATTGGTTTTGCAACGCCGATTGGATCACCCGCTTCAACGGACGCGCACCAAAGACCGGATCATACCCTTCATCGGCCAACCAAGTTTTGGCGGAGGCATCAAGTTCCAAGCTGATCTCCCGCGGTGCCAGACGGCTCTGCAAAAGTCCCAATTGGATATCCACAATACCGTCCATGTCCTGCCGGTTCAGACGATCAAAGATGATGGTCTCGTCCAAACGGTTGAGGAATTCCGGGCGGAAATGCCCCCGCACAGCCTCCATCACTTCGCGCCGCGCCTCAGAAGATTCCATCCCTTCGGGCAGCTCGCTGAGCACCTGCGCCCCAAGATTTGACGTGAGTACGATTAAAGTTTGCTTAAAGTCCACGGTTCGGCCCTGGCTGTCGGTGAGCACACCATCGTCCAAAACCTGCAACAGAATATTGAACACATCCGGATGGGCCTTCTCCACCTCATCAAACAAAACCACTTGATAAGGCCGGCGGCGCACAGCTTCGGTCAAAACGCCCCCTTCATCATAGCCAACATAGCCTGGAGGCGCGCCGATCAACCGCGACACACTATGTTTTTCCATGAATTCTGACATATCAATCCGAACCATCGCAGCGTCGTCATCAAACAAGAAATTCGCCACTGCCTTGGTCAATTCGGTCTTACCCACGCCGGTTGGGCCCAAAAAGAGAAAGCTCCCCAGAGGTCGGCTTTCATCATTGAGTCCAGCCCGCGCCCGGCGCACCGCATTGGACACGGCTTTGACCGCGGCAGATTGACCAATCACCCGCGCATGCAGCTCCTCCTCCATGCGCAGCAATTTATCCCGCTCGCCTTCCAGCATCCGCGAGGTCGGAATCCCGGTCCAGCGCTCGACCACACCGGCGATTTGATCTGGGCGCACGGCCTCCTCAACCATATGACCTTCGGCCGCTTCCGCCTCTGCTAGGCTTTTTTCCAACCCCGGAATCACCCCGTAGGACAGCTCACCGGCTTTGCCGAGATTGCCCTCACGTTTGGCGATATCCAGATCGGCCCGGGCCCGGTCCAACTGCTCTTTGATCTCGCGCGCTGAGGCGAGTTTATCCCGCTCTGCCTGCCATTGGGCGTTCAGCTCGCTGGAGCGCTCTTGTAGATCGGCCAAAGATTTCTCCAAAGCCGCAAGCCGAGTTTTCGACGCCGCATCATCCTCCAGCTTGAGCGCCTCAACCTCGATTTGTTTTTGCAAGATATCGCGGTCCAGCGCGTCCAGCTCTTCGGGCTTGCTATCGACCTGCATCCGCAAGCGACTGGCCGCCTCATCCACGAGGTCAATGGCCTTGTCGGGCAGAAAGCGATCCGTGATATAGCGGTTTGACAGGGTCGCCGCCGCCACAAGCGCCGCATCAGCGATGCGCACGCCATGGTGCAGCTCGTATTTCTCCTTGATCCCACGCAGGATCGAGATGGTATCGGTGACGCTTGGCTCTTCGACCTGGACCGGTTGAAAGCGCCGAGCAAGGGCGGCATCTTTTTCGACATATTTGCGATACTCATCCAGCGTGGTCGCTCCGATGCAGTGCAATTCGCCGCGGGCCAGATGCCGGTTTGATCAAATTGGCCGCGTCCATCGCACCATCGCCTTTGCCCGCGCCCACAAGCGTGTGCATCTCATCGATGAACAATAGGATTTCGCCCGCCGCAGATGTCACCTCATTCAACACCGCCTTGAGACGCTCTTCAAATTCGCCGCGATACTTCGCCCCGGCAATCAAGGCGCCCATATCCAAAGCCAAGAGCCGCTTATTGCGCAGGCTTTCGGGCACATCACCGTTGATAATGCGCAGCGCCATACCCTCGGCAATCGCCGTTTTCCCAACGCCCGGCTCACCGATCAACACCGGGTTATTCTTGGTGCGCCGCGATAGGACCTGCATGGCGCGGCGGATTTCTTCATCTCGGCCAATGATCGGGTCAATCTTCCCTTCCCGCGCCTTTGCGGTCAAATCTTGGGCATATTTCTTTAACGCCTCATAGCTGTCTTCGGCGCTGGCCGAATCCGCGGTGCGACCCTGACGAATGTCTTCAATCGCGCCATTGAGCTTTTGCGCCGTTACGGCGCCGGCGTCGAGTGCCTCCTTCGCTTTGGATTTCACCATGCAAAGCGCCATCAAAATGCGCTCCACGGGCACAAAACTGTCGCCCGCCTTTTGCGCCAGTTTTTCCGCCTCAGCTAAAACCTTGCCGGTTGTGCCGTCGACATAGACCTGCGCATCACCCGTGACCTTGGCAATTTTGGACAGGGTAAGGTTCAAATGTTCGAGCACGCGCTGCGGCACGCCACCGGATCGCGCGATCAAATTGCTCGCCAACCCCTCTTTGTCGTCCAACAGCGCTTTGAGCAAATGCTCCGGCCCAAGGCGCGCGTGATCTTCTCTTTGTGCAATGGTTTGGGCCGCCTGAATGAAACCGCGCGACCGTTCGGTGAATTTGTCTAAATTCATCGTCTCTCTCCTTCGTAAGCGTCGCGGATCTTACGCTGCCCGACTTCGGCACAGCCATTATGCGACCTTAACCGTTATTTGGGCATCGTCCACTGGCTCGACAAGTACTCGGCCCACATAAACAGGGATTTTTGGCAATAAATCGCAATTTATGACCCTTGGCATAGACAGGCGCGGTTACAATGGATAATTCACCCCCAACGCGCAAACTCTGGAGATCTCCATGGCTGATGACAAATTAATTGTGGCGATGGATATGCCAAATGCCATTGAAGCCTTGAAGATGGCCGAGCAACTCGGGGATGCGGTCAACTTCTACAAAATCGGCCTCGGTATGCTGACCGGCGGTGGTTTGGCGCTGGCCAATGAGTTGAAGGCGGAATTGGGCAAGCGTATTTTTCTCGACATGAAATTGTTCGACATCGGTGCCACCGTTGAACATGCGGTGCGCGGTATCGCGCAATTTGATCTCGATTTCCTAACCGTCCACGGCGACCCCTATGTGGTGCGCGCGGCCAAAGAGGGCGCGGCAGGGAAGGATTTGAAAATCCTGGCCGTGACTATTCTAACGTCACTGGATCGTGCCGATCTCAATGATGCCTTAATCAAGCCCGGAGATATTGCCGATTTGGTGGCAGAGCGCGCGGGCAAGGCCTTTGACGCCGGAGCGGACGGGGTGATTGCCAGCCCGCAAGAGGCCGCTGTCATCCGCGCACTTCCCGAGGCCAAAGGCAAATTGATCGTCACCCCCGGTGTGCGCCCCACGGGCGCCGACTTGGGCGACCAAAAACGCATCGCCACACCGGCGCAGGCCATTGCCAATGGCGCAGATCATGTGGTCGTGGGTCGGCCAATTTGGACCGCCCCCTCCCCACGCGATGCAGCGCTTTCTATTTTGGCGGAACTGGCCAGCCCACAAGCCGAACGCCCAAATGCTTAATCGTTGATATCACCCTCAAAGGTTTTGACCTGTCCTTTGGGCAGCGAGAAAATCCGGCGCAGGATCAAAGTGGCGACAAGCGAGGTCACGGCGAATATCAGCACCGAGACCGGCGCGCCGATAGAGCCAGCGCCTCCCAAAAGCATCACCAGCGCGACGCAGGCAGCCCCGATGGTCATGCCCAAAAACACAAAGGCCGGCACGATGATTTCAAGAAAGGCCAAGGCCAGGGCCAAAATCGCCCAAGCCCACCAGGTGGCATGGAGTGTCTGAAGCATCACTTCGACCCTTTCAGCATTTTGAACGCATCTGCAAAAGCATCCATCGCGTTGGAGGGCACCAGGATGGTTTGCTTGCCCTCACCACCACCTAAGGCGGTCAGCGCTTCAACCTGCTTGAGCGCCACCTGGTATTGCGCCGCTTCAACGCCATTCTTGGCAATGGCGCGTGCAACAACACCCGTGGCATAGGCTTCAGCATCCGCNTGCACACGGCGCGCTTTGGCNGCTTGCTCGGCAGAATANAGTTCTGCATCGGCGTTGAGCTCCACAGCGCGCTTATATCCTTCTGCCTCAGTCACCTGCGCCCGGCGGGCCCGCTCGGCGTTGAGCTGTTGCAGCATAGCATCTTGAGTGGCCCGATCGAGGTTCACATCCAGCAATTCTGCCCGTGTCACCTCAACGCCCCAGTCATCAACCGCGACCTCAATCGCCGACTTGATCGCATTGATCAGCTCAGAGCGGTTCGATTGCACCTCGTCCAACTCCATCTGACCGATTTCCGCCCGCACGATCCCGGCCACAGTGGTTGAAATCGCCGCGTCCACATCGCGGATTCGGTAAACTGTTTTTGCCGGTTCGGTAATGCGATAGAAAACCGAGGTATCGACTTTCACCAGAACATTATCGCTGGTGATTGCGTCTTGGCTGTTGGTTGGCAACTGCCGCTCAAGAACCGAAACCCGATGCCGCACCCGGTCCAGGAAGGGCACAATGAAGTTTAACCCTGGGCCCAGAACAGATTTGAGGCGGCCGAACCGTTCGACCACAAATTTCTCAGATTGCGGCACGATGCGCACACCTTTGAAGAGGACGACCAAAATAATAATCGCCAAGGCGATGAGAAAGCCATTTTGCCCCAATTGGCTTAAAGTCGCTTCAAAATCCATAAATTTTCTCCCCATGAGTCAGTTCTATATAGGGACTATATAGGGCGTGTTATGCAAAAATGAAATCTTCGATGCGGGCCGACAGTCGGCTTGCGCGTGGACGCAGCCGCGCTTCCGCGTTAGCTTACGAACATGCCTGCATTTTGCCGCGATTGTTTGACCACCTTTGAGACTGCCCCGCGCCGGTGCACGGCTTGTGGGCGGCCACGCATAGCCGCCCATCCAGAGCTCTTCTCCCTCTCCATCGCCCATATGGATTGCGACGCCTTCTATGCCTCGGTTGAAAAGCGCGACAATCCAGAGCTGGCCAGCAAACCCGTTATCATTGGCGGCGGTCGACGCGGGGTGGTGAGCACGGCTTGCTATGTGGCCCGCGTGCGGGGTGTGAAATCTGCGATGCCGATGTTTCAGGCGCTAAAACTTTGCCCAGAAGCCGTGGTGGTGAGGCCGCGCATGGAGGAATATGTAAAAGCCAGCGCCGCCATCCGCAAAATGATGCAAGAGCTCACCCCAGCCATTGAGCCCTTGTCTCTGGATGAAGCCTTCCTCGATATGACCGGCACCACAGCGCTGCATGGGGCGCCGCCTGCGGTGATGTTGGCCCGTTTGGTGAAACGCATGAGGGAGGAATTGGGCCTCACCGGCTCGATCGGTCTGTCACATAATAAATTTCTCGCAAAAGTGGCCAGTGATCTCGACAAACCAAGGGGATTCTCGGTGATCGGAAAAGCGGAGACAAATCAGTTCCTCAAAGATAAACCCATCGGCCTGATCTGGGGCGTGGGAGCTGTGGCACAGGGCGCATTGGACAAGGCGGGCATCCGCACATTTGCCGATCTTTTGCGTTGGGAACGGCAGGACCTGACCGCACGCTTCGGATCCATGGGGGATCGGTTGTGGCATCTGGCCCGCGGCGAGGACCGACGGCAGGTCTCAGCCCATGCACCTGTGAAAAGCATCTCAAATGAAACGACATTCTTTGAAGACACCTCAGATGCAGATGTGCTCGACGGGCATATCTGGCGCCTTGCGGAAAAGGTCAGTGACCGCGCAAAGGCGCGGGATTTGGCGGGGCGTGTCGTGACGTTGAAACTCAAGCGCAANGATCACAGCGCTTTGTCGCGCCGTGTATCGTTGCGTGAGGCCACGCAGATCGCCGATCGCATCTACCGCACGGCGCGAGATTTGTTTGACCAGTCCGGCCCGCAGGGTCCCTATCGCTTGATTGGCGTTGGCCTGTCGGATTTGGTGCGTGCGGAGGAAAGTGATTTGACCGGCGATCTTCTGGACCCCAAGGCAAGCACCCGCGCCAAGGCCGAACGGGCGACAGATACTATTCGGGCAAAATTCGGCAAAGATGCGATCGTGAAGGGACGGTCTTTGCGCTAGGGCTTCACTGCGCCGCGAGCTCTTGCCCCGATTGTCCCAGTCTTGCAATATCCGCAATGACGCCAACCAGACGGCGACGGACGGCATCGAACTCAGCGCTTGGCCGGATACGCGCTTCATCCATATAGAGGCTGCGATCAATTTCGATCTGCACCGCATGTTGCCCCATCTGCGGCTTGCCATAACGCCGACTGATAAACGCGCCGGCAAAGGGCGTGTTGCGCGCCACCCGAAATCCAGCCTCCACAAAAGCGCCGTGAATATGCGCCATCAGCGTCTCATCGGCAGCCGCCCCAAAACGGTCGCCCAAAACGATCTGCGGCGCCGTGCCCTCAAGCGGGCCGCGACTGACGGCGGAATGGGGCATGGAATGACAGTCAATTAAGATGGCTTGACCAAACTGCNCACGAGTCTGGTCCAAAAGCGCAGTCAGCTTATGATGATATGGCCACCAAATGCGGTCGATGCGCTCTTGCGCCTCTTTTAGGCTGATCTTTCCGCGATAGATCGGTGTCCCAATCGCCACGACCCGCGGCACAACACCGAGACCCGAGGCAATCCGTGCATTGACGCCCAGGCTTTTAACACCCTCAATCACCGCGGGGTCCAGCTCGTTGCAGCCACGGTTGAGATCCACATAAGCCCGCGGCGCATTGGCAACCAAAAGCGGCGCGCCAAACTGAACAGCAGGCGCAAACAATTGATCGACAAAAGCATCTTCTGAGGCGCGAATCGCACGCGAATCAAGAACGGACTGCGCCAAAAACTCTGGCGCATAGCGGCGCCCCGAATGCGGCGCAGCAAAGACAACGTAGCTGCTACGTTGGACGGGCTCAAAAAGGGTGAACGGGGCATCTTGCATGCGCAACTATAGCATAGCGCCCAGATTGGGGAAACATTTCCTATAAAATTCACCAAAATTGCCATTGTCCCAGCAATTTCTCGGTTCAATTGCGATTTCAGCTTGAAGACTCGACACCTGCTGCATATACGGCCGCTACCGACGCGCTTTTTGCGTCCTTTTTGGTGGGGCGTGGGGAAAACATCGGTTCAACGGGCGCGTAGCTCAGCGGTAGAGCACTTCGTTGACATCGAAGGGGTCACTGGTTCGATCCCAGTCGTGCCCA
>JGI20154J14316_10004191_pt1 | contig 11160 bp, 7 predicted proteins | sample COG_04_FD_14316 | JGI IMG/M metagenome (IMG submission 14316) | reverse complement strand
GTCACACTCGCTATGAACTGGAACGATACGCAGGTCACCAATAGAGGTGTTACTAACCCTATCAGTGCTGGCCGAGTGGCGGCCCTCGAAGATTTGCTGCCTAAGTTTAAGGGTAACTTGTCTTGGACCCATAGCCAGGGTGCACTGCGAAGTTTGGTTCGCGTGAACTACTATGGCCAGTGGGATGACACAGGCAATGGTGTTACTGGCGTCAGTAATGAGTTGCTTGTTGACGTAGAACTGGCTTACGAGCTGGATAACGGGCTCGAATTAATTGGTGGTGTGAGCAATCTGTTCGACACTTACAATGATAAAAACCCGGCTGCACTGAGCGTGGGTCAGCAGTACCCAGAGTCAGGTCCGTTTGGTATGAACGGCGGACAGTGGTATGTAAAGGCGAAGTACTCTTTCGAGTAACAACCTTTTGCTAGACTNAAAAACCCCTCGCTCACTTCGTGGCCGAGGGGTTTTTTTATTCCCCAATGTATTCACAAAAATTGAACCGTGCTGGTCTTTTTGAGGTTGCCTGTGTGCCGGATGTTGACGTTCATCGCGATCAATAAGTCGGCGTGCTGCCAGAAGACGTGCCACAGAGCGTTCTAATCAAGCTGATGTCAGCAGTGCATATCGAGGATTTAGCGAGGCCTTCGCCTGAGGCGGGTTGTTCGGCGGCGCCATGCGCGGAGTACCGCGGCACAGGACTTTAAGCTGGGTGTAAATGGATTAAGGAAGGTGACAAGGTTATCATAGGATAAGAATCAGGTAATCGCGACGAACCGGTGTTTCAGGATATCGCCAAGCTCATTAGAGATCGATTCAACGTGCGGGCGCACGTGGCCTTAGGTTTCGGTGTGCATCGTTGCACGGGTAATCGTTTGGCCGAGATGNAGCTGCGGGTTCTCTGGGAAGAAATCCTGCAACGCTTCAGGACCATTAAGCTAGCCGGTAATGTGGTCCGTTTGCCGAACAACTTCATCCGCGGTAATAGCGAANAGCCGGTTATTCTGCAGCTCAAATAGCCGGCTGTTAATTGATATTGAANCCCTCGTTGATTCATTATCAGTATTAATGAGAGGGGCGCGCTGAACGCAGGGGTTCGTGCTGTAAAATCTGCTGCCGACGCTTGGCGTTTGGCGTATTAATTTAATTTAGGGAAATACACCATGCCGGTCGAGCCAGCGCAGGATCCATCTTACTTTGATCATTTCGATGAGATACCGTTTCACCAATATCTAGGTCTTACCTTAGTCGAGCGCCGTGACGGCTATGCCCGCCTGCGGCTGCGCAAGACCGCAACCACGCCCACGGGGATCGGCGGCAGTGTTAATGGTGGTGTGATCGCCACCATGATTGATATGGCAACGATTCCTGCGATATTTACCGGCCTGAGAGCGGGTACTGAGCCAGCCGGCACGGCGGATCTGCAGGTCACCTATTTGCGCCAGGCCCATGGTGACTATATTGATGCTGAGGCCATCGTGATTAAACGCGGTCGCCAACTGTGTAATATCGAAGTCAGCGTTACTGATGATGAAGGGCGACTATGTGCCAAAGGTCGAGTCTTGTACGCCTTGCGTAGCACTGCGGCAACCTGAAGCTGTTGGCTATCGTGTTGGTTGAATAGTGCCTTCGATATCTATAGCCAGGCAGCTACTCCTTGAGAAAATCACTGACCACCACCTGCAGTTCGTGGCGATGATTCTCCAGCAACAGCGAGTGGGTGCCGCCACCGATGATGCTCAGGCGCTTCAGCGGTACATTGTCTAATTGTGAGAATACTGTTTGGCATTGTTCTGGCGTCGTCTCACGATCCCATTCGCCAACCACAATCAAGGTCGGTGCGAGTATTTTTTGTGGCGCATACCAGGGTTCCGCGCTAGCAGAATAATGCATAAAATCTTTTATCACCCCAGTGGGTGCCCGCAGTACCGGTGGTTCGGTTTCCCCTGCCCGCGGGTCGCTGTTAATCGCAGTGGCACACCAGTGCTCGATTCTTGAGAGGGGGGCTATGCTATCGATTTCGGCTTGGCTTAGGCCTTGCGCCCAGCGTGTGCTGGCGGCTTGGGCATCCACAGTTCGGTAAGACCCGAGCGTCGCAGGAACAAGACCGGAGGTCGCACCCGCCGTTACCCACAAGGCACCGTACAATACCAGTTTGCGAATCGACTCGGGATGTTCGCCGGCATAGGTCCCGGCAATGGCGGTTCCCCAGGAATAGCCAATGAGGTTCAATTGCGGAATATTACGCTGATGTCGAATAAAGGCGATGGCTCGGCTGACATCATCGGCGGCCACGCGAGTGTCACAGATTGGAGGGTAGTCTTCTGCGGGTTCATTCATCGCTTTGGGTCGGTCCGAGCTACCGTAACCCAGCAAGTCGATACACCAGGTATCAAACCCCTCTTGTGCCAGTTGATCCATCCATGAAGCACCTTCGATTTCGTAGTCGAAGGTCAGGGTCGACGCATAGGTCGCGCCATGGACAAACAGTACTGTACGCGCTGCATCATAAGTCTTAGTTAGATCACCGCGGCGCTTATTGCGCAGGTACACCTGACAGCCAGGTTCACTGCTATCGATGCGATAGGCTGACTCGATGGTCGTTGTGCTCTCATTGGCTATTGTCATGGCTGTTGTTTCCGTGTGTTATTGACGAGCCCGGCCTCTAGGCTTCACCCTAGTTCGCAGTATGTCAATTGGCCTTGCGCAGGCGGATAATCACCGACAAAGATTCGAGGATCACCAGAATACTGGTCACAAGCACGATGATGTCGATCGTCACCAGCAGGTAATTGTCCTGCTGCCAGTACTCGATGAGTTTGATGACACCGGCATAAAAGGACGTTAACAAAATAAATATCATAGGGATCAGGGTATAACGGGCGGGTCGGCCTAGCCGAATCAACATGACCGAAATAACCAGTAGGGTCATGGCGGCGAGAATTTGGTTCGTCGAGCCAAACAGGGGCCAGATGATCATGCCGCCGGCGCCACTAGCGCCGCCGGCACCAAAAGCCAGCAACAGGCAAGCCGTCACGGCCAGCAGGGTAGCGATGCTGCCGTTGTTGAGCAGTGGAATGCGGTAGATAGTACCCCACTCCTGAATAATATAACGCTGCAAGCGGACGCCCGAGTCCATGGTGGTGCCGGCAAACAACACTACCATCACTGCCAGCAAGGTCGTTGCCAGACCGGTTGGCAAGCCCCAACCTTCGTGGACCAAATTGGCTCCGCCCTGAATAAAGGCGCCGGCACTGCCGTTGCCAAAGTGCGCATATAATTCATGCCATTGTTCGGGAGTTGCGGCGTAAGCAACGCCGCTGACAGCAACGATCGTGATCAGCGCCAGCGCGCCTTCACCGACGGCGCCAAGATAACCTACGAACCGAATGTCGGGCTCCTTATCAACTTGCTTGGAGCTGGTGCCGGAGGCCACGATGCCGTGAAACCCAGACACAGCTCCGCAGGCGATAGTGACAAATAGCAGGGGCAGCATGGACGGTGTGCCCTCGGCAATCTGGGTATTGAAGGCCGGAGCGGAAATATCCGGCATAAACAGAAATACGGCACCATAGAGCAGGAATAGGCCAACGAACAGTTGTAGGCCATTGATGAAGTCTCGAGGTTGCAACAGTGCCCACACTGGCAGCATGGAAGCGATAGCCGCATACGCAAACAAAAGCAATATCCACCAGGCGTTCGCCGACAGTCCCGCCATTTCTGTTGGCAATGCCAGCGGCAGGCTATCTCCCACATAAATTGAAAGATATAACGCCACTACGCCGCCGATGGACAGGGCAATGAGATTGAATTTGCGACGGCTCAGTTGGCCAATAATCAGCGCCACGACGATGGCCGACCAAGCGGGAAAGACCGCGCCGGGATTGTTGATAAAGGCATTGGCGATCACCACGCCAAACACGGCATTGACCATTAACAACACCAGAAAGACCACGACCATAAACAAGGCGCGAGTTCGGCTGCCGATCACAGTCTCGGACAAGGCGCCCATAGACATGCCCTTATGCCGGTTGCTGGCCCACATGGCACCGGCATCATGAACGCCGGCAAAGAAAATGGTGCCCAGTGTGACCCAGGCAACAGCGGGTACCCAGCCCCAATACACGGCAATTGCTGGACCCACAATCGGTGCAGCCCCGGCTACCGAGGTAAAGTGATGTCCCCAAAGTACAAATTTGTTGGTCGGCACGAAATCGACGCCATCTTCAAGTTCATGGGCCGGCGTAATGAAGTTGGGATCAAGTTGAAAGATTTTCTCAGCGATGAATTTTGAGTAGACGAACCAGCCGAACAACATGCCGCTGAGGCCAAGTAAAACGATCAAAATCGATTGCATAGTCAGTCTATCTGTTTGCCAGGTTGGCCCAAGAATAGCCTGATGGCTGGTTCAGAGCCAGCGTCGCTGAAGTAGGGGTTTGCTTTGAGCCCGTGAAATGACAAAGTGGACACATTGAACCCAGAGAAATATCCCATGGAATTTATTGACAACAAGGCGGCTCGACACGGACTCAGTCGATGGATCGTCATACTAATGGTCGCTGGCTTGAGCGCTTGCGGTGGCAGCAACGATGAGACAGGCGATACCGCGCCCTTACAGAATGCGGCGCCGAATGCTGAGGATGCGACACCGGTCGTGGTAAGCGCCGACCTGGTTCTGCGCGGCGGTAAAATAGTCACGGTCGATGACAATCTGGCCGACGCAGAGGCAATCGCCATTAACGGTTATTTGATCACTGCCATCGGCAGCAATGAACAGATCGCAGCCTATATCGGCGCCGACACCCAGGTCATCGAGTTGAATGGCCGGCTGGTGACGCCGGGTTTTATTGAGGGCCACGGTCACTATATGAGCCTGGGTCGAGCCCGCCAAATTCTCGATCTGAGCACCGCGAAAAACTGGCAAGACATTGTTAATAAGGTCGCCACGGCGGTAGATAAAGCCGAGCCCGGTGAGTGGATATTCGGTCGCGGCTGGCACCAGGAAAAGTGGGATAGCCTGCCTGCAAAGCAAATTGATGGCGTGCCGTTAAATGACTCCTTGAATGAGGTGGCGCCTAAAAACCCAGTTTATCTGGGGCACGCCAGTGGCCATGCGGCCTTCGCCAATAACGCCGCGTTAGAGGCGGGCGGCATCACCGATGCAACACCTGACCCTGACGGCGGCACGATCGTCAGAACCGCAGACAACGTCGCGACGGGCTTACTTCGAGAGAATGCCCAAGATATTGTCGAGGCCGCAGTGGATGCGTATCAGTCGCGTTTGAGTCCAGAAGAGAATGACCGGTTGATGCGTGAGCGGGTTGCCCTGGCGGGTCAGGAAGCGTTGTACTTCGGTGTTACTTCGTTTCATGACGCCGGCGCATCGTTTGCCACGATCGATTTTATGAAAAAGCTTGAGGCCACCGGTGATCTGCCAGTACGACTTTACGTTATGGTTAGGGGTGAGTCGAATGCCGAGATGGCCGAGAAGCTGCCGAGTTACCTGCAAACAGCCGAAGGCAATGACTTCCTGACAGTCCGTAGTATCAAGCGCCAAATTGATGGTGCGCTCGGCGCTCACGGTGCCTGGTTGCTAGAGCCATATGAAGATATGCCGAGCACATCGGGCTTGGTGCTTGAGCCGGTCAGTGCCATCGAACAGACCGCTGAGCTCGCCGTGGCGAATGGTTTTCAGGTTAATACCCATGCGATAGGTACTCGAGCAAACCGCGAGACTCTGGATATTTACGAACGTATTTGGGAAAAACTTGATGTCAGCGGCAAAGATCTGCGCTGGCGAGTTGAGCATGCGCAGCATATCCATCCTGATGATGTGCCAAGGTTTGGCGAATTGGGCGTGATCGCGGCGATGCAGGGCATTCACTGTACCTCGGACGGCCCCTGGATTCCGTCCCGCATGGGACAAGCTCGCACCGAATCGACTTCCTATCCTTGGCGTGACCTGATCAACAGCGGTGCTATTATTGCCAATGGTACGGATGTACCAGTGGAGCCCATTAGTGTTATCGCCTCTTACTACGCCTCGGTGTCACGAATGACGAATAAAGGTGAGCGCTTTTATCCGGCGCAGGTCATGACGCGGATGGAAGCGCTGAAGAGCTACACCATCAATAATGCTTACGCGGCGTTTGAGGAAGATCTAAAAGGTAGTCTGACGCCCGGCAAGTATGCGGATATCGTGGTTTTGTCTCAGGATATATTGACCATTCCCGAGGCGCAGATCCCAATGACGGAAGTGGACTTCACAATTATCGGCGGGCAGGTGAAGTTTGACCGGCAGGCCAGACTGACAGCCGCAGTGTTATAAGGGTTAGTGATTCCCAATGCGTTTAGCAAACCTGCTTTGTGGCGAGCCTCTCGAGGTTTGAGAGCAGGGTAGGAGGCGGGGGCTGTCGTGTTATTCGCGTGCGTAGATCATGCCGACCCGATCTCGCTAACGCCGAGACAATAATTGTAGATTGAAAAAATTTCTATGGCGCTAGAAGGCAGACCGCATGCCATCAACAAGTACCTTAAATTGAGACGACTCAAGCGCGTCGCGTTAATCCAAGAAGCAGATTGAAAGGAAATGGTATGACCCTCGCATTGGGCCTTAATTTAAGCGTTATTATCGGGTTTGTGATCGGCCTGATTAAACTCAGCAAGATGGGTTTGCCCTTGTCTCGGCGAGTGCTGATCAGTTTGGTCGCCGGCGCGCTGCTGGGCGTTGCTCTGCAAGCAATTTATGTCGATTCACCGGCGGTGATCGAAGCGACCTTGGCCTGGAGTAATGTGCTTGGCAGCGGTTATGTGAGTTTGCTTAAGATGATTATCATGCCGCTCATTCTGGTGAGCATGATCGCGGCAGTGGTGCGTATGGAGGCTGTTGCCGCCCTGGGTAAAATCGGCGGCCTGGTGATTGGTATTTTGATGGGTACCACCGTGATCGCCGCGCTCGTTGGTATTGCCGTGACTAACCTGTTTGGATTGACCGCTGAAGGCTTGACGGAGGGTGCTCGCGAGCTGGCCAGAGCCGAGGTGTTGGTAGCGCGCCAGTCTACCGTCGCCGACTTGGCTTTAGGTCAGATCATTCTCAGCTTTATCCCACAGAATATTTTCAGTGACCTGACCGGCGCCCGTCCGACCTCAATCATCGCGGTGGTCATCTTTGGTATTCTGGCCGGTATTGCTGGCCTGCAACTCACCAGTGATAGTCCTGCGCAGGGAGCTGCGTTCCGGTCATTCGTCGAAATAGCGCAGGCAGTTGTGTTGCGTCTGGTCCGCATGGTGATTAGCCTGACACCTTATGGCGTGCTGGCACTAATGCTGAAGGTTACAGCGACGTCTAGCGGCGAAGATATTTTTAGCTTGTTGGGGTTTATCCTCGCGTCTTATCTCGCGATCGCGATTATGTTTGTAGTGCACGGGTTGCTGATTGCGCTCTCGGGCAGTAATCCTGTGGACTATTTCAAGAAAGTTTGGCCAGTACTGACATTTGCCTTCACCTCTCGTAGTTCAGCGGCGACCATTCCCCTGAACGTAGAGTCTCAAATTAAAGACCTGAATGTCGCCAGCCCCATCGCTAATCTATCCGCATCCTTCGGTGCGAGCATCGGTCAGAATGGTTGCGCGGGTATTTATCCGGCGATGCTAGCGGTCATGATTGCGCCGACCATGGGCGTCGATCCAATGGATCCTATGTTTATCATCACGCTGGTTGGTGTGGTCGCTGTCAGCTCATTTGGCGTGGCGGGGGTGGGTGGCGGTGCGACGTTTGCGGCACTAATAGTGTTACCCGCTATGGGTTTTCCGGTCGCATTAGCAGCGTTACTGATTTCCATCGAGCCGCTGATTGATATGGCTCGTACTGCCTTAAATGTCAGTGGGTCCATGACTTCTGGACTCATTACCAGTCGGGTGCTGGGGATGACCGAACGACCCGCTGGGAACTTACCAACTTTGACTACAGAGGCGTCCGATAAAGCCTGATCAAGCCAGATTGCCTATCGAGTTCTTGGCTGTGAAGGGTGCTGCAGTTAGCTAGGACTAGAAGTGCTCTGTCTGGCAGTCGTTGTGTTCAGCCAAGGCTTTCCCTGATAGCGTTACTTGTCGATGATCTAGGGATTAATGATATCCTGAGTTACATCGAGGCCCTGTGGCCGCGGCTCGTGTTAGACTGGGGTTGGTTGGAAAAATGAGCATGCTTGAAAAATCACCCTATTAGAGGAAACACTGATGGATGCGCGATGAGGCTTGGTGGTCCTGAGTTTTTTAGCGGCTTATACCCAGTATTTCGGCACCGAAGAACACGTAATTGGCCGACACGATCAGCAGTTCAAGTGGCTGGTCTCCTTGCGCAACTGATATTTGCGGAAATCGAAGTGATCGCGGTCAAGTCCGATGAAGGGCGCCCGTGACGGTTTAGACACTCGTCCCCTGGATGATTGTGCATTGAATTTAAGATTGTTGAACNTGAAAATTAAACCTAATGTAGAGGTGTGTGTGAATCAATCCCTATTGAGAGCGGGCGTACTATCGGTCTCGTTGTTGGTATCGTTGTTGGTCTCGTTGTTGGCGAGTGTCGCCTTTGGCGCCAACGCGCCCACGGTCGCCAACAATGGCATGGTGGTGTCGGCGAATGCGATGTCCTCAGAAATTGGCAAACAGGTACTCCAAGACGGTGGTAGTGCAGTGGATGCGGCTGTCGCGACGGCCTTTGCCCTGGCGGTGACACATCCCACGGCCGGTAATATTGGTGGTGGTGGTTTTCTGATTTATCGCCCCGCCAAAGGTGACCCGACTGCCTATGACTTCAGAGAAGTTGGCCCCGGTGCAGCATATCCCGAAATGTGGTTGGTGGATGGCGAATACAACTTCCAAAAACATCATATGAGTTACGCCTCTGTGGGTGTCCCTGGAACCGTAGCGGGCTTGCACTCTGCCTGGGAGGCTGAAGGGCGCTTGCCCTGGAAGCGGCTAGTGGAGCCAGCAATCAAGTTAGCCAAAAACGGCATCGTGATTACTCAAGGTCTCGCTCAATCCATCAAACGCAATTTGCCGCGCATGGAGAAGTACCCGGCCTCGGTGGCCAAGTTCACGAACCAGGGTACCCCTTATGAAGCCGGTGACTTTTGGATTCAAGCTGATCTGGCCGAGAGCCTGCAGCGGATCGCCGATCAAGGACCTGCGGGATTTTATCAGGGCAAAACCGCGGAATTGCTGGTGGCAGAAATGCAAGCCAATGGCGGATTGATTACCCTCGAAGACCTGGCGAATTATACAGCTAAAGTGCGCCAGCCGATTATCGGTCAGTATCGCGGCTACGAGGTAATTTCAATGCCACCACCCAGTTCAGGTGGTACGACCCTGGTTGAGATGCTTAACATGCTAGAAGGCTATGACCTGACCGCAATGGGCTTTGGGTCTGCCGATACTTTGCATGTGATGACCGAATCCATGCGACGGGCCTACAATGACCGGGCCCGGTATCTGGGTGACCCCGATTATAATGCCGATATGCCCTTGGATCGGCTGTTGTCGAAAGACTATGCGACGGACTTGCGCAATACGATTGATCTCAAACAAGCTTCGGTCTCGAGTCCTGAAGTCTTTAACCTGCTGAAAGAAAGCCCTGAGACCACCCACTTTTCGGTGGTGGATAAAGATCGTAATGCGGTGTCCCTGACCTACACGCTGGAGTGGGGTTATGGCTCGGGTATCGTCGTGCCAGGCGCGGGCTTTTTGCTGAATAACGAAATGGGCGACTTCAATGCGGGCCCTGGTTTAACCAACGACCAAGGCCTGATTGGCACGCCGGCGAACCTGGCCGAGCCAGGCAAGCGAATGTTGAGTAGCATGACGCCAACGATCCTGGCGAAAGATGGCAAACTGTTCATGGTCACCGGGACGCCCGGCGGACGCACGATTATTAACACCGTACTGCAAACGATTCTGAATGTGGTGGACCATGGTATGAATGCTCAGGCCGCAGTGGATGCCGGACGTATCCACCATCAGTGGATGCCTGCCTGATGTCCTTAACTATGAAGCCCAGGGTTTTTCCCCCGACACGCTCAAGGCGCTGGAAGCTCGTGGGCATGCGCTGAATCAGAGGGTAAATCAGGGTTCTGCCGAGGTCATTGTTAATAACGTCGAGGCGAGCGTGCTCGAGGGTGGCGTGGACCGCAGGGTGCCAGACGGCGGTATCGCTGCCTGGTAATTGGCCTCTTGCGGGTGTTTGACAGCACGGATGCAGAACGCCTGGCTGTCCAAAACCTGCATATCACTGTAATCTGTTCGACCCGGGATTAACCCGCGACTAAAAGCCTGATTGACCGTGAGCCTTAACACAACGACAAGCCACCAGACCCTGATTGCGCGCCTAGATCATTGCATGATCAAGGATCGTGGTCGTCTGCGTCAGGCGCTGCGTGACAAGCGCAAAGTCGAGAAAAACATCGCTAAAATCACGGCGCAGATTGATCGATCGGTGAACCTTGCCGAGCAGCGCCGGGCAGAACTACCTATCCCAACCTTTCCGGAATCGTTGCCGGTCAGCCAGCGAGTGGACGACATCAAGGCGGCGTTAGCCAGTCACCAGGTTGTGATCATTGCCGGCGAGACCGGTTCTGGTAAGACTACCCAGATTCCCAAGATCTGTCTTGCGCTGGGCCGTGGGGTCCATGGCCTGATTGGCCATACCCAGCCGCGGCGGGTTGCCGCCCGTACTGTGGGTAATCGAATCGCCGAAGAGCTGAAGGTCAAGTTTGGCCAGCAGGTAGGCTATCAAGTTCGCTTTACCGACCAGACAACTCCGACGACGCACATCAAGGTGATGACTGACGGCATCTTACTGGCGGAAACCGCCCGTGATCGCTTTCTTGAAGCTTACGACACCTTGATTATTGATGAAGCTCACGAGCGCAGCCTGAATATCGACTTTATTCTTGGTTACCTCAAGCGTATTTTGCCTCGTCGCCCAGATTTGAAAGTCATCGTCACTTCGGCCACCATCGATGTAGATCGCTTCTCCAGGCATTTTAATGATGCTCCAGTGATCGAGGTGTCGGGCCGAACCTTTCCGGTGGTGGTGCACTACCGTCCGACCTTGGCCGAGACTAAAACCCACGACGCCGATGAGTTGATGTTTCAGGGGGGGCT
>JGI20154J14316_10004189_pt1 | contig 11162 bp, 7 predicted proteins | sample COG_04_FD_14316 | JGI IMG/M metagenome (IMG submission 14316) | reverse complement strand
AGACCCGATGGAGATTCCGCGACTCACCGAACGTTTTTATCGCGGCGATAGCAGTCGTAACTCCGATACCGGTGGCACAGGTTTGGGTTTGGCAATTGTGAAGCACGCGTTGGGACGCTGCGGTGGGCAGCTGACNATCAANAGCAGATTGGGGCAGGGTGCGGAATTTATCTGCCGGCTGCCGGTGTCTCAGTAAGCTTGTATAGCAAGCTATATAAATAGTCAGATATAAAAAAGGGTGCCGAGGCACCCTTTTTTAACAGCTGCATTTTAGCCGCGTAGACTTAGAACTTGTGTTCCATGCCCAGACCAAATGTGCTGCTTTCTGGATCCTTAGAATCCACATCTGTGTCTGTGTTATCAGTGTAGAAAACATATAGCTTAGTGCTTTTAGCCAGCTTGTAGTCAGCGCCTAAAGAGAGAGTCTCTTCTTCGCTGCCATCAGCATCATCTTCATTGAGGCCAAACTGTGCTTTTAGTGTAATCGCGCTGTCCAGCTTATAGGCTGCGCTGATAAAGTAACCAGATTCATCTTCTGAACCAAGCGTATTTTCGTTTTGCTGATACATAAAGCCTAGCTTCAGAGCGTCTACCTTGTACTGAGCAACCGCACGCATCAGATCCTGGCCGTCAACATCCTGATCGCCAGCAAGGGCGAGGTAGAGGTCGTCTTGCTTGTAGCTTACAGAGTAAGATACGCCGTCAGCCAGACCGCCGTTATCCTTTTCCGCATCTTCGCCGGGAATCATAGCTACAGTAGAAGAGAAACCGTTGATTTCTGGTGAGCTGTAGGCAACGATATTGGAAACGCGATTCTCGCCTTCAAAGGTATTCTTGATATCGCCTTCAAGGTCATTGAACAGATCGATCTTGCTCTGTGCCAGTTTGGTCGGGGTGTCGTGCTTGCCCGCCCACACTGTACCGAAAGAGCCTTTGATGCCGCCCATAATATTGCGCTGGGTAAAGGTTTGACCTTTACAGTCGCCATCGTCGACACAGATTTCAAATTCAGCCTTGTATACAAGTGTAAGACCTTCAGCGATTTCGCTCTTTCCTTTAACGCCAAGACGAGAAGCATTGCTGTTCAGCTTCCACTCATCGTTGCTGCCGTCGTCTGCATTTACCAGAGAGACATTTACTTTACCGTAAACAGTACCGTCGATAGGGCCGGCGGCAAAACCATGAGAAGCAAAACCCATAGTTGAAGCGATAGCGGCGCTAAGTAGTAATTTTTTCATACAAATTCCCCAAATTTTAAAGTCAGTTGACAATTATATGGTTAAAAACCAAGGCTGAAATATGACAGCCACATGACAACTCTATGTATTAAATATGACATTCATATGACAGTCATAAAATTTACATAATAAATTCATAAAAATTACATAAATTGTTATTTCAGGGCCCTCTGTCATATTTGTGTCATATAACTTCAATATCCTCATTTCCGTCATCAAAGTTAGTTTTAATCAACAGCACATTACCGTGCTTGAATGTGGAGGTTTATATGACCCAACGTACAATAATCACAGCCATCTTATTCACAGTGGCTTCAATAACAGCTACATCATCTGCAATGGCTCGTGACAGCATTGAAGTTGTAGGTTCTTCAACTGTATACCCTTTTTCAACTGTCGTTGCTGAGCGTTACGGTCGTGCCAGTGGCAAGCCTACTCCAAAAATCGAATCTACGGGTTCTGGCGGCGGCATGAAATTATTTTGCTCCGGTGTTGGCACCAACTACCCGGATATCACTAACTCTTCACGTCGTATGAAGGCTTCTGAGTACAAGCTGTGCCAGAGCAATGGCGTTAAAGAGATTATTGAAGTTCAGATTGGTTATGACGGTATCGTTATTGCTAACTCTATAAAGGTAGCGCCAATGAAGCTTACCCGTAAGGATATCTTCCTTGCGCTGGCTGCTCAGGTTCCCGGCGAAAAAGAAGGCGAGCTGGTCGATAACCCGTACAGCACTTGGAAGCAGGTTAATGCTTCACTGCCCAACACTGCCATTGAAGTACTTGGCCCACCGCCAACCTCTGGTACTCGCGATGCATTCGCCGAGTTGGCAATGGAAGGTGGCTGTAAGAAGATTGCCTGGATTGCTGCCCTTAAAAAGAAAGATAAGAGCGCCTACAAGGCTATCTGTCACACAGTACGTGAAGACGGTCGCTACATCGAAGCTGGTGAAAACGATAACCTGATCGTTCAGAAGCTTGAAGCAAACCCGGCTGCCCTTGGTGTATTTGGCTTTAGCTTCCTCGACCAGAATGCCGACAAGGTTCAGGGTTCACAGATTGAATCAGTTGAGCCAACCTTTGAGTCAATTGCTGACAAGTCTTACCCGGTATCACGTCCGCTGTTCTTCTATGTTAAGAAAGCCCACGTAGGTGTTGTTCCTGGTATCCAGGGTTTCCTTAATGAGTTCGCTAGCGAGAAGGCTTGGGGCGAAGAGGGATATCTTGCTGAGAAAGGTATGATCCCGCTGCCAGATGCCGAGCGCAAGGTGATGGCTGCAAACACTAGAAATTTAGTGCCTATGACAGGCAAAGAAGCATTGAAATAATGCTCAGAAGTTGTCACAGTACGGCCCGGCTGAATAAGCCGGGCTGTTTTTTTATCTGACGAGATTCTGCCAGCAATATGCAAGCGACAAATATTCTTTTTTTAATACTCGGATTGGGCTGTTTTGCCTTCTATCTCGGGCGTGGGCGCTCATTGGCAATTGCCAANCCGCTGGGTGGTATTCGCCATCTGCACTCCCTGCCTTCTTACTACGGATTCCATGCTGCAATCTGGTGTGCGCTGCCGTCACTGATCCTGTTGAGTCTATGGTTGGTCTTTGATGATCTGCTGATTAACAGCATGGTGATGGACGCTTTACCTGACATAGATGCTCCAACAGATGCGGCTAGTTACAACCTGCTACTGAATAAAATTGCCAANATCGCTGATGGCATTTTGCCGCGCACTGCTGAGAACTCAGCGCTGATTGCTGCCGCAGATCAAATGATTAATCTTAGAGTGATCTCACGTTGGTCGTTGACCGCGCTGATACTCACCCTTTCATTGGTGGGATTGACCTGGGCTTGGTCGCGCACAGCGCAGCTATTTCGAGCGCGCCCAGTCGTTGAACGTGTTGCTGAAAACCTCTTGCTCGCCTGCGCCTGTCTAGCGATTTTTACCACTATTGGTATTGTTTTCTCGGTGATGTTTGAATCGATACAGTTTTTCCGTTCCGTCCCATTTTTCGATTTTGTATTTGGTTTGGACTGGAGCCCGCAGACGGCAATCCGTGAAGATCAGGTAGGATCCTCCGGCAGCTTTGGCGCAGTGCCTCTGTTTGTGGGAACCCTGCTGATATCTGCTGTCGCGATGATAGTTGCTGTGCCGGTTGGTTTGATGTCCGCTATTTTCCTCGCTGAATACGCGAATAAAACCGTACGCAGTTACGTTAAGCCAGCGCTTGAAGTGTTGGCAGGTATTCCGACTGTAGTTTATGGATTTTTCGCCGCTTTGACGGTAGCGCCTTTTCTTCGTGATCTAGGTGCCAGTTTTGGTTTGTCAGTATCCTCAGAGAGTGCCCTAGCAGCCGGTGGTGTTATGGGGGTGATGATTATTCCCTTTATCTCATCGCTTGCTGACGATGTGATTACCGCCGTGCCGCAGTCTATGCGCGATGGCTCTTTAGCCATGGGTGCTACCAAGTCTGAAACCGTACGTCGTGTCATTATCCCCGCAGCACTGCCGGGTATTGTCGGTGGCATTATGTTGGCTGTTTCAAGAGCCATTGGCGAAACCATGATTGTCGTTATGGCTGCCGGTATGGCGGCGAGGTTGACCGCCAATCCGTTGGAGTCGGTGACAACAGTGACCGTACAAATTGTTACGCTGTTAACCGGTGACCAAGAATTTGATAGTCCTAAAACTCTCGCTGCTTTTGCTCTTGGGTTGATGCTCTTCAGTGTGACCCTGTTACTAAATATTTTCGCCCTGCATATAGTTAAGAAATATCGAGAGCAGTATGAGTAAGCCAGTTAATAATTTAGAGAAAATCAGGAAATCCCTGAACCGCCGTAACCGTGCAGAAAAGCGTTTCCGCTGGTACGGTCTCGTCGCTGTGTTAATCGGTTTAGCTGCTGTTGCAGTTTTATTTACCGATATTATCAGCAAAGGTCATGGCGCTTTTCGAATAACCTATATGCAGCTTGAGGTTAATTACGATCAGGATTTGATCGGCATTAATAATCTAACGGATCCAGAGCAATTAATGCTTGGGGATTGGCAAGCCATTCCCAAAGTGGCCCTACGTAACCAGTTTCCAGAGGTTTCTGGTCGCAAGGATAAGCGTAACTTATATAAGTTGGTGAGCAATGGCGCTGGCTTTGACCTTAAAGATAGATTGCTGGCTAACCCACTTTTACTCGGTACCTCAGAGACTATATGGGTGTTAACAGATGATGATATCGACACCTACTATAAATCATGGTTGGATGGTGAGCCCTACGCGGCGAGGCTGTCCGACAAGCAAGTGACCTGGATTCATGAGCTTCATGATGAGGGCAAGATTCGATTGCAGTTCAACAGCAACCTGTTTACTCGCGGTGATTCCAGAGAGCCTGAGCAGGCGGGTATACGCGGTGCAGTTATGGGTTCATTGCTGACCTTGATTCTCACCTTGCTGTTATCGTTTCCCATCGGTGTATCCGCAGCAATCTATCTTGAAGAGTTTGCGCCAAAAAATGGCTGGACCGATTTTATTGAAGTAAACATTAATAATCTTGCTGCTGTGCCGTCGATCATTTTCGGGCTGCTCGGTTTGGCGATTTTTATTAATTTTTTCCATATTCCAAGGTCTGTGCCCATCGTCGGTGGTTTAGTGCTAACCCTGATGACGTTGCCAACTATTATTATTACCAGCCGTGCGGCGATTAAGTCAGTGCCGCCATCAATACGTGAAGCGGCACTGGGCATGGGTGCGTCGAAGTACCAGATGGTTCTTCATCATGTGTTGCCCTTGGCCTTGCCAGGCATGTTGACCGGCGCGATTATTGGTATGGCTCAGGCGTTAGGTGAATCTGCACCGCTACTAATGATCGGTATGGTCGCCTTTATTGTCGATATTCCTGGTGGTTTTAGCGATCCAGCGACTGTATTACCGGTGCAAATTTTCCTCTGGGCAGATAGTCCGGAGAGAGCATTTATCGAAAAAACCTCAGCCGCGATTATGGTGTTGTTGAGCTTTTTAATTATTATGAATACATCAGCTGTGTGGTTGCGAAAGCGCCTCGAACGTCGCTGGTAGAAAGGATAAGACTATGAATCCAAGCACCTCGAATCCAAGCACCTCGAATCCAAGCGCCTCAACTGACGCAGCCAGCCCTGTGAAGGGAGCAAAGCCTGAAGCTATGCAGACTCTCGAAGTTTCGGATAATGAAGCTACCGTGGGCAAGTGTTTTACTGATAAGCCAAAGATGAGCATGCGCAACGTCAATGTTTTCTACGAAGACAAACAGGCGATTCACGACGTGAGTGTGGATATTGCCAAGAATGAAGTGATTGCGATGATTGGCCCGTCGGGCTGTGGTAAGTCAACGTTCCTGCGCTCGTTGAATCGTATGAATGATACGGTTGAAGGCTGTCGGGTAGAGGGAAAAATCTGCATGGACGGTGAAGACCTCTATGCGCCAAAGCTCGATGTGGTTGAGTTGCGCGCCAGAGTGGGCATGGTATTTCAGAAGCCAAATCCATTTCCAAAATCGATCTACGACAATGTCGCCTATGGCCCAAAGTTACACGGACTGGCCGATAGCCGTGTGGATCTGGATGAAATCGTTGAAAAAAGCCTGCGCAAAGCCAGCCTCTGGGATGAAGTTAAAGAGCGTCTGCATCAGGCGGGTACCGGTCTCTCCGGTGGTCAGCAACAGCGACTCTGTATTGCTAGAGCCATTGCGGTTAGCCCCGAAGTGATTCTGATGGATGAGCCCTGTTCGGCACTGGATCCAATTGCCACGGCAAAAATCGAAGAGCTGATCGAAGAGCTAAGCCAAAATTTCACTATTGCCATAGTGACTCACTCGATGCAGCAGGCGGCACGAGTGTCTCACCGCACAGCCTATTTCCATCTCGGTCGTTTGATTGAGGTAAACCCAACCGAGCAGGTATTCACTATGCCTGCCCACCGGTTAACTGAAGCTTATATTACTGGCCGTTTCGGCTAGAATTAATAGACAGGAAGTAAGGGGAGCAATATGGACAAAATGAAGTTCGAAAATCATTANATGAAGCAGTTCGACGACGAGCTTGAAGAGATTCGTACCCGTCTTATGGAGATGGGTGGCAAGGTCGAGCAGCAGCTACAAAATGCGATTCGCGCCGTCAGTGATGCAGACAGCAAATTGGCCGAAGAGGTGATTAGGGAAGAGCAGTTAGTTGATGAGATGGAAGTCGATATCGATGAAGCCTGTATTCTTATTATTGCCCGCCGCCAGCCCGCGGCCAGCGATCTGCGTCTGGTGATGATGGTGACCAAAGCGGTTAACGATTTGGAGCGTATTGGCGACGAAGCGAAAAAGATTGCCAATCACGCAATTATCCTCGCCGGTGAAAGCAAGACATCCGAAGGTTACACTGAGGTTCGTCACCTGGGTCAGTCAGTTGTCAGCATGTTAGCTAATGCACTGGATGCCTTTGCGCGTTTTGATGTAGATGCTGCAATGCGCACTATAGAAGAAGACAAGCAGATCGACCTCGACTACAAAACAGCCCTGCGCGAGTTAGTCACCTACATGATGGAAGATCCTCGCAGCATTAGCCGTGCGATTAATATTCTCTGGGTTGTTCGCTCTCTGGAGCGCATTGGCGATCACGCGAAAAACCTCTGCGAGCAAATTGTCTTTGTTGTTAAAGGTAAAGATATCAGGCATCAGTAGATAGTCTAAAAATTAGCTAACCATAGAAGCCCTTTTCTGTGGTTAGCTGATGCTTCTTGCGCAAGGTAAGAAGTAATTAAATCTGTCATATTTAAGTCATTTTTCTGTCATTAAACATTCACGCCATCGTCATTTTTGACTGTTAATTTGCATCCTTATTGATGCAAGGCGCATTTACGTGCGCCTCAAATAATTGAATTTAACAGTCATGACGCGAGGTTGGGTGGAAGATGGCCAGAAAATGGTTTTTTGTATTGAGTTTGGTAGCTTCATTTATAGCGCCCAAGGCGTTGGCTGAGGACCTTTTTGTCCTTGTGTTTCTTGAAGATGCACCGCTTCGACACGTTAAAGTTGCTGTCGACGGCAAGATTGTTGGCGTCACTGATGGCAAGGGTCTGATTCAGGCCTCATTGAAGCCTGGTGCCCACAAGCTCTATTTGATTGATGACGATCTGGCGATTCCGGTTAGATTTAATATCCCCAAAAACGGCGAAGTTGAAGTCTCAGCTGTATTCAGCCGAGAGCAGGGTGTTGAGCCGGTGGTAAAAAGCCAGGCCTTTACTGCTGACAGCGATGCCTCTGGTTATATTGCCGGTGTGGTTACCTCACCCTCCGGACTGCCAATTGCCGGTGCAAGCGTTGAAGTTGTCGATATTCAATTATCCACAGAGACCAACGCTGAAGGTATTTATACCCTTGAACTTCCCCGCGGTGTGCACAGTGTTGAAATCACCAGAGATGGATACAGATCTTCCAGTGTCGATGCTATTCGAGTATTTGCTGATCTGGGTGTTAATGCGCGCTTTAAGTTATTGAAAAAGCCGCCAGCGGATTCCGCTATTGCACTGCCGACCCCACGTCTGGAAGAGGTGGTTACTCTGGGTGTATTTAACCCAACCGAAGGCGCTGGTGATATTCAGCGGTACGCTTCGTCAATTGTCAGCGCGATGGATGCCGATCAGATCGCCCGCTTTGGTGACAGTGATGTGGCACTGGCGATTGGCCGAATTGTTGGCCTCAGTGTCAGTGAAGGCAAATACGCCAATGTTCGTGGTCTCGATGGCCGTTATATCGCCACCAACTTTAATGGCATTCTGATGCCGAGTACGGATCCACTGCGTCGCGATATCCAGCTCGACCTTTTCCCGTCAAATATTGTTGAATCGATTGCCGTTCAAAAATCATTTTCAGCAGATCAGCTGGCATCGACAACTGGTGGCTCGATCGCTGTAAAAACCAAAGGCCTGCCCGATGAACGCGTTGGCAGCCTGTCAGTGTCCACCGGGTTTAACAGCAGCTTTACCGGTGATGATGTGCAGGGCTATCGCGACTCAGTTACTGAGTGGGCTGGCTTTGACAGCGGCTTGAGAGATATTCACAGCGGTGTATTAGAAGCCACAAACGGTGGTACTTCACTGACTATCTGTGATCCTGATATAGCCGATATCTGTACTCGCCCTGAAGTAGCACTTGCCTACGCGCTTACCTTTAAGCCCGACTATGATCTGGAACCGGTTAATGCCAATCCAAATATTGGCTTTGATGCAGACTTTGGCGATCGCTTTGATTTTGCTGAAGGCGAGCTCGGTTACTTTGTTGCCGCCTCCTATGGACGCACAACTGGCTACCGCGGCGACGCAAGCCTGAGCAACCCAATTAACCTGACCGGTATGTATAACCGCACACAGGACACAGTTTCTGTGAATGGCTACGGCGTGGTTGGCTATGAGTTTGACCGCGGTGAAATTCTCTCCAAGACAACCCTGTTGCGCTCTACAGATGACACCTCGAGAAACACCGTTGCTGTGGATATTGAAGGCGTTAACCGCGACAAGACAATTTTAGAATATGTGCAGCGCCAGCTATTCTCCCAGAGCGTCAGTGGTCTGTATGATTTTTACCTGGGTGATCTGGAGAGCAAGATCGATTGGCGTGTTGGTTACTCGGAAACTGATCGTATCGAACCGGATCGTCGCCAGTACTTCCTGCAGAACGGCAGCCTGGCAACATCGTCACTTGAGCGTCGCTGGTCAGATCTAAACGAAGTCAGTAATGATATTGGTTTTGACTACACCGGCTCTTTTGAGTGGGGCGCTGAAAATTTCACCTCTCTGGTAGTTGGTGCTCTGGCTTCGGATAAGCAGCGAACCGTTGATCTCTACCGTTTCGGTATTCGACTGGGTGATGATCCAATTTCCCTGAATGTAACTGATGGCATTGAATCTCTATTGTCGGTTGAAAATTTTGCCGCCGATGCATTTAGACTGCGACCAGCGACTGGATCGACCGACTCCTACGCCTCCGCAGAGAAAATAGAGGGCTATTACCTAAAAGCGATCAATGAATTGGGCAGCGCCTGGACAGCCGAATTGGGTGCACGCTTTGAAAGCTTTAGTCAGGATATTAGCTACCCTAATTCCTTATCAGCTGCGGCTGGCACTCTGGAACACGAAGCCTGGTACCCGGCATTTAACCTGTCTTGGCGTGCCACTGAAGAACTTCAGTTGCGCTTGGGTTACAGCCAGACAGTTTCATACCCCGGTCTTATCGAGCGCTCTGCATCACAGTCCTATGACCCATCAACGGATGATCCTATTTTTGGTACACCGGAGCTGATGGTTTCCGAGATCGATAACCTCGATTTACGTATGGAGTACTACTTTGGTGAGAGCAACAGTGTTTCGCTGGCACTCTTCAATAAGGAAATTATCAATCCTGTAGAGCGTGCAATTCCAGACGCTTCTGGTTCCGCTGCCGATGGTATTACCTTTAGAAATCAGGAAGCCGCAGAACTCGATGGCATCGAATTTGATTTCAACAGCGTGGTATTTGATCGCGATGATCACTCGGTTTTCGTCAACGGCAATATTACATTTATCGATTCTGCCGTAACTCTGGGCGCCAAGTCGCTGCAGCTTGAAGGTGCCGGTTCCAATGGCCGCCAGCTACAGGGCCAGTCTGAATACCTGGCAAACCTGCAGATTGGTTACGACCATTATCCATCCGAGCAGAAGGTCACTCTGCTGGTTAACTATTTTGACGATCGAATCTTCCGCACTGCGCGAGGCGCTGCACTGGGGCCGGTTGTTGAAGTTGGGCGAACCCTTGTTGATATGAATTACGAGAAGTCCTTCTCAGAGCAGTGGACGGTAAAACTCAAGCTTAAAAACCTAACGGATGAGCCAGTCAGCTATACGCAAAACAATAACTTAATCGAGGTTTATGAAGTCGGAACATCGATCAGTTTATCTCTGGATTACAGACTTTAATTTTACAAATCGGTAGTAGGTAAAGCGGAATTTACCATTTGGGATATTTCGCTAAAAAATTTAAAACACATTAAATAGGAAAGCTAAACATGAGAACTAATCTATATGTAGGGTGCCTGCTAGCCTCTATGGCACTCGCAGGTTGTGATGGCAACAGCGAGAGCGCAGGTGACATTACGGTAAACGTTGAAGGCGATGTTATTGATAACAGCGTTACAACAACAGAGACGCCAGATGTTGAAACGCCAGTTGTCACTGGTCTCTGTGCTCAGGTTGAAGAAGCATCGTTCGTTGCTTTCAACGATGATTGCTCACAGGGCACGGTAACAGGCACTATCGACACTGATTACACATTTTTGCAAGAAGTAAACTACATCCTCAGCGGTGTTGTTCAGGTTGGTAACGGCAATGTAGCGATCGCTTCTCAGGTTGAGTACGACGCAGTGGTTGCTCAGGGTGTTGAGCTGACAGTAGAAGCTGGTTCAGATGTTAAAGCTGCCGCTGATGGCGTTTTACTGGTAACTCGCGGTTCTCAATTGATTGCTGATGGTTCAGCAACCAGCCCAATTACATTTAGCAGCCTCGACGCTGACTATGATGGCATGGGCGAATGGGGTGGCGTAGTGGTTCAGGGCTTCGCACCACAGTATGGCCAGGGCGACACTGGCGCTTGTTTCGCCGACGGTGAAGTCTGGTGTAACGTTCAGGGTGAAGGCGGTGACTTCGTTAAAGAATACGGCGGCAATATTGCCGATGATAACAGCGGTGTTATCCGTTATGTGCGTATTGCTGAAGGCGGCCTGATCGCTGGTCCAAACAACGAGATCAATGGTCTAACTCTGCAAGGTGTTGGTCACGGTACTGTGATTGACTACATTCAGGTTCACGGTAACCAGGATGATGGTATCGAGTGGTTCGGTGGTACAGCTAACGTTACTCACGCTGTTCTGACTGGCAATGA
>JGI20154J14316_10004188_pt1 | contig 11163 bp, 9 predicted proteins | sample COG_04_FD_14316 | JGI IMG/M metagenome (IMG submission 14316) | reverse complement strand
CGCTCGCCCACTTTCACCTGGGCACCGACCTCTACAAAGGGGTCTGCACCGGGACTTGCCGCCCTGTAGAAGGTACCGACCATGGGGGACTTCACCGTGTAACCAGTCTCAACCGCCACCACAGGGGCTTCGACCACCGGCGCAGCGACGGGCGCTGGCGGGACACTGGGCATCTGCTGATAAACAGCCGGCGCCAGATGGGGGTCACTTTTAACGATGCGAACTTTGCCCTCTGCCTCGGTTATCTCCAGTTCGGATACGTTGGACTCAGAGACGAGGTCAATCAGCGTTTTTAGCTTGCGTAGGTCCATAGCGAGGTCTGCCTTCCAAATGCGGTTACCTGAGTAAATATCCGCAGTGTACAAGAGTTAAGACGCGCTACGACAGAATCATTTGATTCGGAGATAAAAGAATAAAGAGCTGACTTAGATGTTAATCAGGACTTTTAGATGCATTTAAGTGAAAAAAGCCGACCGAAGCGGCTTATTTTCCAAATGGCGCTACTTTTAGACCATCAAACCATACTGGTTAAGGTCACTTTCAGACAATTTGCCAACCTTTCGCTCCAAGATGGCCCCTGTAGACGAAATAAGAACGGTGAACGGTAAACCGCCACTGGGGTTACCCAGAGACTTGGTGAGCGCAACCCAGCCATTCCCGCCAAGGCAATATCAAAACTAACTGGCCAGTTACCTAAAAATGACTTCACCGCATCTAACCTGTCAACAGCGATGCCTAAAACGGCGACTTTATCCTTGTTTTCCTGATAAAAAGCGTCAATCATCGGTAACTCCTCGACGCAAGGCGGACACCAAGTGGCCCAGAAGTTAACCAGTAGCGGGCGCCCTTGGTAGCGCTGCATCGCGGCCGGTTGTCCATCTAAGCCCTCAAGGTTTGCCAACCACAGGTCGCGCACCGCTGTATCGGTTGCGGGCGTGGTTCGCGTGCGCCAAGTGGCAAAGCCGAGACCGAGCGCCAGCCCCACCGCACCAGCCAGGAAGTAACGTCGTTTCCCACCGAATTCTTTGTTCATAAGCTTAACTATTACTCGAATGCGCTCAACATGCGCTCAACTGCGGGCAAATCACCACGGTCCGCAAGGCCATCACGACGACCACGGGCAGGTTTTAACGCGCCCCGTAAATCGTCAACATCGTACAAAACCCAGTGTATGCCAGTTGGCCACGTCCATTTGGGTATGCGCACGAGCGTAGTCAAGGCGACAACGGATTGACCCCGAAACCCGTTGACTTCCGTCGTTTCAAAACGGACACCTTGGTTGATCAGGTCAATTTCTGCGAGCTTGGCATCCTCGCAGAACAATTGAATAAAAATATCACTTTTCTCGGTGGCCAGACCACGCCAAAGTGCACCCGTTAGGTAGGGGTTGTGCGCGGCCATGGTTCGCATGGCATCACGTGCAGCATGCAGCAAAGCACGCATGGCGGCTACTTGGGTGTCTGGACAAAACAGATCTATGTGTGCCCTAACCGCGACTTCTAATTGCATATTGTCAGGCAACGGCGTGCGGCTTGGCAGGTCGAGATCAGCCAAGGCCTGCCGTTTGGCGCCGCCCCACTCCATGCCCTCTTCCACAATCAGCCTAGCGGCAGTGGCCAATATGGATTCCATCTGTTCATTCATAAACATATTGTGCCTTGTGACATTGGTGCAATTCTCCGCCTAGAATTTCCCTATGCACATTCACATCTTAGGTATCTGCGGCACGTTCATGGGCGGCGTCGCCGCGTTAGCGAGAGAGGCCGGTCATACCGTCACGGGTTGCGATATCGGCGTGTATCCACCCATGAGCGACCAACTACGCGCCCTTGGCATTGCGCTGATAGATGGTTTTGATGAAGATCAAATTGAGACGTTGGCGAGTCGCCCAGACATGTACGTGATTGGTAACGTCGTGTCGCGGGCGCGGGCCACCGACGGCCAGCCAACATTCCCTTTGATGGAGCGCATCCTCAACGAGGGACTTCCCTATACCAGCGGGCCCCAGTGGTTGAGTGAGCACGTTTTGCAAGGCCGTCATGTGCTCGCCGTGGCGGGCACGCACGGCAAAACCACCACATCAGCCATGCTTACTTGGGTGCTTCAAGAAACGGGTTGTAACCCGGGCTTCCTGGTTGGCGGCGTCCCCCTGAACTTTGGTGTCTCAGCGCGCTTGGGAGATACCGCCCCGGGTCAAGCGCGCCCGCTATTCGTCATTGAGGCCGATGAATACGACACCGCCTTTTTTGATAAGCGAAGTAAGTTCGTACATTACCGACCACGCACGGCCATCTTGAACAACCTCGAGTTTGACCATGCCGATATTTTTGATGACCTCGCCGCGATCGAAAGGCAATTCGCCCATCTTGTGCGCACCCTACCCAGCACGGGCTTGTTGGTCTCTGAAGCCGGCAGCGACGCGCTCACCCGTGTGCTTGCACAGGGGGTTTACTGCGACGTAACGCTGTTTGGCGATACGCAAACTCATTGGCACGCGGCAGGGACGGCCAGCCAATTTGATGTACTGCGAGGTGATGACGTGGTGGGTCATGTGGACTGGACCTTGAGTGGCGCACACAATCAACGCAATGCCTTGGCATGTCTTGCCGCAGCGACGCACGTGGGCGTAAAGCCCAGCGACGCCTGTGCGGCATTAAGCCAGTTTCAGAATGTACGCCGACGCATGGAGCGCAAGGGCGGCGTTGCGGTCGGGGCCGAAACCATAGAGGTGATTGACGACTTTGCGCACCACCCAACGGCCATAGAGACCACCTTGGCGGGTTTGCGAGGCGTGTTGGACCGCACGCACCCCACGTCACGGATTCTTGCCGTGTTCGAGCCCAGAAGCAACACCATGAAAACCGGCACCCTGAAAAGTCGCTTGGCTGCGAGCTTACAGCATGCCGACCTCGCGTTTTGCTATACCAACGGCTTGACGTGGGATGCCGCGCAGGTACTGGCGCCACTCGGGGCGCAAGCCATCTGCGAGGGCGACTTAGACGTCCTGATTCAGCGCGTCGTCGCCGAGGCCCGGCCCGGCGACCGCGTCGTGTGTATGAGCAACGGGAGCTTTGGCGGCATCCACGAAAAACTACTGTCTGAACTCACCGCACGCTTTACCGTGTAACGCAGACGCCACTTATTTCAATTTGCGACGCGCCGCTACCGCTGCCGACAACGCAGCCACCGCTTGCTCAGACGCTGGCATGCCGATACACGCATCCGTAATACTCTGTCCGTAGGTCAGTTTGCTGATGTCGTCTTTACCGGGCGTGAATTTTTGCGCCCCTTCCACCAAATGGCTCTCGATCATGACGCCAAAAATCTGACGAGAACCCGCACTAATTTGCGCTGCAATGTCTTTGGTCACGTCCATCTGACGCTCAAACTTCTTACTGCTATTGGCGTGGCTACAGTCCACCATGACCGTCTGCGGCAACTGCGCCGCTTTCAGGTCTGCACACGCACTGGTCACGCTCTCGACGTCATAGTTTGGCGTCTTACCACCGCGCAAAATGACGTGACAGTCGGGGTTGCCGTTGGTTTGCACGATAGCCACCTGTCCGGTTTTATGAACCGATAAAAAGTGGTGCGGTCTTGCGGCCGCTTGGATCGCGTCGGTTGCGATTTTGATGTTCCCGTCTGTACCGTTTTTAAATCCGATCGGTGCGGATAAGCCAGAGGCGAGCTCTCGGTGAACCTGGCTCTCTGTCGTACGCGCGCCAATCGCCCCCCAAGAGATCAAATCGCCAATGTATTGCGGGGAGATAACATCTAAGAACTCGCTACCGGCAGGCAATCCCATACGGTTAATTTCTATCAGCAACTGGCGCGCCATGCGCAGACCTTCGTCAATTCGGAAGCTTTCATCCAAGTAGGGATCATTAATCAGCCCCTTCCAGCCCACGGTGGTTCGTGGCTTTTCGAAATACACACGCATCACGATCTCCAGCGTATCGCTGTACTGATCGCGTAATGCTTTGAGCTGGTGCGCATAGGCGATTGCTGCAGCGGGATCATGAATCGAGCAAGGCCCCATGACCACCAACAACCGGTCATCTTTGCCAGTCAAAATATTTCTGACGCTTAAACGTGTCTTCGCAATCAGCTTTTCCGTCGCGCTACCGGCGATTGGGAAAAAGCGAATCAAGTGCTCAGGCGGTGGCAGCACATTGATGCCGCGGATCCGCTCGTCATCGGTCTCACTGGTCCTGTCCACTTGGCTGTACCAAGAGGAAGTTGACTGCTGGGAGATACCGTTTTTTGACGCCGTCATGATGTTTCCTTTACACGTCGCGCCTTTGCGCGGGTTTCAAATGAGCGATGCCACAGACTTGACCTGTGACTCAGGGTTAAACAAAAAAAAACCGCCGGGGTCCGACGGTTTTTTAAGAATCAGTAGCTTTTCTTCACGCTAATGTCTCTCGACCGCCGGTTGTGCGTGAGATAAAAAAATAGCTAAAGAAAAATGACTGAGACTTCATGTAATGGAATATAGCACAAGATATGGATATCAAATCACGGTCTTCTCAACCATCTACGCCGTTCCGCCAACGGTCAAACCATCAATCCGCAAGGTGGGCTGGCCCACACCAACCGGCACACTCTGCCCCTCTTTTCCGCAGGTTCCTACGCCACTGTCAAGGCGCATATCGTTGGCTATCAGGCTCACTCGGGTCAAAGCGTCTGGTCCGTTGCCCACGATGGTGGCACCCTTAACTGGGTATTGCAACTTGCCTTTCTCTACCCACCACGCTTGGCTGGCAGAAAACACAAATTTGCCCGATGTGATATCCACCTGCCCACCACCGAAGTTGGTTGCATACAAGCCCTTGTCCATGCTGGCAATGACTTCTTCGGGCGTCTTATCGCCCCCCAACATATAGGTATTGGTCATGCGAGGCATGGGCACGTGGGCATAGCTTTCACGGCGACCGTTACCTGTGGGCGCAACGCCCATCAAGCGCGCATTGAGGTTGTCTTGAATGTAGCCACGCAAGATGCCGTCTTCGATCAAGACATTGCGCTGCGTGGCGTTGCCTTCGTCGTCAATGTTGAGTGAGCCACGGCGATCCGCAATCGTGCCGTCATCAAGCACCGTGACCCCTTTTGCAGCAACACGTTGGCCAATACGACCAGCAAAAGCGCTAGAGCCCTTGCGGTTGAAGTCACCTTCTAAGCCATGGCCAATCGCCTCATGCAGCAAAATACCCGGCCAGCCTGAGCCCAACACCACCGTCATTTCGCCAGCAGGCGCCGGACGTGCATCTAAATTTGTTAGGGCCGCTTGCACGGCCTCGTCCACGTATTGCTGAACCAAGGCGTCATCAAACATGTCCAACCCCAAGCGACCACCGCCCCCGGCGCTGCCAACCTCACGACGTTCACCCTGCTTCGCAATCACGGTGACCGATAGACGGGACAGGGGGCGAACGTCCGCCGCCATCAACCCATTCGCTCTCGCAATGAGCACCACCTCAAACTCACTGCCTAAACTGGCCATGACTTGGACGATGCGGGGGTCACGCTGCTTAGCCAGCTTTTCGACCTTTTCTAAGAGGGCCACTTTGCGCGCGCTATCCAAGGTTTGCGTGGGGTCCGTCGGCATATAGAGCTGCCGTGCGGGCGCGATGCGCTTGCTAGGCATCTTGACCCGGGTCTGCGTCCCTTGGTTAGAAATAGTTCGCACCGCCATCGCCGCGTCGTGCAGGGACGACCAAGACAGGTCATCAGAATAGGCAAAAGCCGTTTTCTCACCGCTAACGGCCCGCACACCCACGCCTTGGTCAATGGAAAAGCTGCCGCTTTTCACAATGCCCTCTTCCAAACTCCAGCCCTCGGAGCGGGTGTATTGAAAGTACAGGTCGGCGTCATCAACGCCCGTGGCGAGCATGTCGCTCAGGGCTTTGCGCAGGTGTTTCTCCGTCAACCCATGGGGAGAAAGCAAGTAATCGTGTGCCGTGGCTAGGCGCTCTATCGTTGGTTCGCGTGAAATCATAAGGTCTATTGTAGGAAGAACGGGTCAGCTCTGTGTACCCTTTAAGCCAGCAAGGGTTTGCATGAAGGGCCACATGGCACTGTCGTCTGATTGGGCGTAGCCTTGTGCCATGGCTTCGGCGAACGCGGCCTCCGCCAAAAGGCCCAACGCAGACTCCACGCCAGCGGCGTGTCCCGCTGCAACCGCTAGGCGCGTGTCTTTGGCCAACAAGCCCATGTGGGCCTGCGGCACAGGGTCACCGTCCAAAACACGCTGTATGCGGTCGCTTGCAATCCAACTTTGCGCACTGGACCGGGCCATCACAGCCAAGGTCCGGGCAGGATCGAGGGCCATTTTTTGCGCCATGGTCATGACCTGCGCAGCGGCAACGAGGTTGATACCCGCAAGTAAATTATTCACGAGCTTGGTCTTGGCACCGTCGCCCACGTTATCACCCAAGTCGAAGACCGGGTCTGCCAAGCGCTGCAATACCGCCCACCAGTCAGCCCGTGTGGGACCTGCCACCATCAGACTCATGAGGCCCTGACCTGCGCGCACAGGCCCGCCAGACATAGGGGAATCAATCAGGTGTATGCCTTGCACCGCCAATTGTTTCGCAAAGTCACAGACGTCATCAGGACTAAGCGTTGGTGTGAGCAATACCGTTTGTCCCGCCTGCATGGCAGACACCGCGCCCTGAGGGCCCCACAGCACATCGCGACAATCGTCGCCGTTGACCACGCAGATGACCAGCAAACCCTGCGAGGGCAACGCGGCAGCGACTGCCGCAGCGTCACCCACGGTGGCCGCACCCAGGTCCTTGGCCTGCCCCATACGCACGGAATCCATGTCAAAGACAACCGCTGGCCCCCCAAGCGAACGCCAACGTGTGAGCATACCCATGCCCATATTGCCCACGCCAACAAAACCGAGCGTCGGTAAGGGGTTCAGGGGTAGCCACTGGCGGGATGGGTCGGCGTCCCCCTGTAACGTATTGGCCCCTGCGTGGTTGTGTTTTGGCGCAGAAACGGGTTGGGTCATAACGGGCGAGCCTCCAGCGTGTTGTGATGTAGCGGGCAACAGGACATTGCGCTGGCCATCTAGCGCGTCATCAGCCGCTTGGTGCGACCGATCGATAGCAGTATGCCCAGCCCTAAGCCCATGGTGACCATGGCCGTTCCGCCGTAACTGATGAACGGTAACGGGACACCCACCACAGGCAGGATGCCACTAACCATGCCCATATTGACGAAGCCATAGACAAAGAAATTAAGCGTGATTGAGCCCGCCAGCAACCGCGCGAATAACGTGGGGGCCTCGATCGCGATCGTAAGACCACGCACAATTAAGAAGACCAAGCCAAGCACCAAAACGGCCGTTCCAACAAGACCAAACTCTTCCCCAAAGGCGGCGAATATAAAGTCGGTGGTGCGCTCAGGAATAAACTCTAAATGGGTTTGCGTTCCTTGCATGAAGCCTTTGCCAAATACGCCCCCTGAGCCGATGGCGATCATGCCTTGGATGATGTGAAAGCCTTTACCCAGAGGGTCTTGATAAGGGTCTAACAAGGTGCAGACCCGCTGCTTTTGATAGTCGCGCAGGACCACCCAATCCACGCCCTTGGCACAGAGCGTGGACTCCATGAGAACCAACACCACAATGCCGATTAAGGCAATGACCAGTGGCGGGATGATGAGCTTCCAACTGAGACCAGCGAAGTAAATAACGAATAGCCCCGACGCCAAAATCAACAGTGCCGTGCCCAGGTCAGGCTGGGCCAAGACCAACCCCACGGGGATGACAAGGAGCAAGCTCGCAACAAAAAAGTCCAACACGCGCATCTGCCCCTCGCGCCGCTGAAACCACCAAGCCAGCATCAGGGGCATGGCAATCTTCATGATTTCGCTGGGCTGAATGACCACACCGATATTGAGCCANCGCTGTGCGCCTTTTTTGGTCAACCCAAACACGGCGACCGCGACCAACAAAGCCACCCCTAAGGTGTACAGGGGCACCGCCAAGGTNAACAAGCGGTACGGGGACATTTGCGCAATGACAAACATCAGCGCCGCGGCAATGCCCATGTTGCGCATGTGGTCGGCAAAGCGTGTACCGTGGTCAAAACCGACCGAATACATAGTCGCTAATCCGATGGCAGCCAACGCCAGCACAGCCAGCAGCAGCGGCAAATCAAAGCCGACAAACCATGGCGCTAAACGCGTAGACCAGCTGGAATTTCTAATCACCACAGACATAGGCGTTATTATCCGCTCTAGAGACGGCTATGCACACCACACACCTACTTTACTTACACGGGTTCCGATCATCCCCGCAATCGACCAAGGCCAAGCGCTTGGCTGAATGGCTGGTAACGACTTACCCCGATGTGGTGTGGGCCTGCCCCGCCTTGGAGGCCTCTCCCACCAGCGCCATGGCGCAGATTGCCCACCTGGTCGCGGACTGGCCACCCACGACCTCCGCCGTCATGGGCTCTAGTCTGGGCGGCCTGTATGCCAGTTTTATCGCCCACGCGCGAGGATGGCCCAGCGTCGTGATCAACCCCGCAGTGACGCCTTGGCTGCACGGCGATCGCTTGGTCGGCACCTACCCAATGTGGCACGACCCGACACAAACCATGACCTTTAGCCAAGACGACCTTGCCGCCTTACAAGGCTTGGCACTCGCGGCCTGCGATGTGCCCACCAACACCCTGGCGATCGTCGCCAAGGGCGATGAGGTTTTGGACTGGCGTGAAATGGCCCAACACTATGAGGCTGCAGACCTGCGCCTGCTGGAAGGCGGCGACCATGCACTCAGCGATTTCGAGCCCTGGTTGGCCCACATCGCGGCATTTTTGAGCCTAAAGTCCACTTAGATCTTCGCCCCAGCCATGGGACAATGTGGCCATGTACCTACTGTTTGAAGACGCTGGCAAGTTTTTAGCCGGCAGAATAATGTCCGAGTCCGAGACCTCCTCCCAAGTGGAGCTGGCGTCGGGTAAGCGACAAAAAGTGAAAGCCAGCCACGGCGTACTGCGCTTTGAGTCGCCGGAGCCCGCCACCCTCATTAGCCAAGGCCAGTTGCACGCCAGCGAGATTGACCTTGACCTCGCGTGGGAGTGCGCTGGCGACGCGGAGTTTGGTTTTGCCGATCTAGCCACTGACTATTTTGGAGAAAAGCCAAGCACGGTCCAACAGGCTGCCGCCCTGTTCCGCTTGTACGAGGCACCCCACTACTTCCGACGCGCTGGCAAAGGTCGCTTCAAAAAGGCAAGCGAAGATGTTTTGAAGCAAGCGTTGGCGGGTATTGCCAAACGCGAAGCCATACAAGCGCAAACCGATGCATGGACGCAAGAGCTCGTGGACGGCGTTTGCCCAGAGGCCATCCGTGAGCAGCTCTACCGCATTTTGTTCAAACCCGATAAAAATGCAGCCGAGTACAAGGCGGTCGTCGCCGCGAGCAAGCAGGCCCAGTTGGGGCCGCTCGCGCTAATCGAGCGCGCAGGCGGGATAGGCAGTGCGTTCGAATTCCACTGGCAACGCTTCCTCTTCGATCAATTCCCCAAAGGCATTAGTTTCCCCAGCGTCAGTGCGCCCGCCATTGACACCGCGGCCTTACCTGTTGCGTCCGTGCGCGCGTTTTCAATAGACGACTCGAATACGACGGAAATCGACGATGCCTTGTCCGTCACTGGCTTGGGTTCTGCGCAAGTGACCTTGGGTGTGCACATCGCTGCGCCGGGTCTCGCGATTACCCCCGATGACGCGATTGACCATATCGCGCGTGAACGCATGTCGACCGTCTACATGCCTGGCTACAAAATCACCATGCTCCCGGATGATATTGTGGCCGCCTACACCTTGGCGCAAGGCCAAGATTGTCCGGCGCTGTCGCTGTACATCACCTTTAACGCGTCCGACTACAGCGTCATCGACACGGTGACCAAACTCGAGCGCGTACCCATTGCTGAGAACCTGCGCCATGACCAACTGGGTGATGTGTTCAACGATGCCTTTTTTGAGGCCGTCGATGCGCCTAGCCCCTTGCCAACTTGGGGCAATGAGTTGCGTTGGCTCAACGGCTTGGCCAAACACCTGAAGGCACAACGCGAAGTTGTTCGCGGTAAACCCGAAATATTTAACCGCCCTGACTACAACTTCAAACTCGACAAGCCAAACGGGGCAGACGCACTGCCAACCGGTGACGAAACGGTTCATATCTCGGTTCGCCCACGCGGATCGGCGCTGGACCTCATCGTGGCGGAAGCCATGATTGTGGCGAACAGTACGTGGGGACAATGGCTGGGACAAATGGGGGTGCCCGGTATCTACCGCTCACAAGCCAGCTTGGCCCCGGGCAATAAGGTCCGCATGGGCACCAAGTTGGCCCCGCATGCGGGCATTGGCGTACCCGCTTACGCGTGGAGCACCTCGCCACTGCGCCGTTACGCAGACCTCGTTAACCAATGGCAACTCATCGCTTGCGTACGCCATGGCACGACAGCGGCGCTGGTCGCACCGTTCAAGCCAAAAGACGCCGCCTTGTTCGCCATCATTAGCGGCTTCGAGGCCAACTACGCGGCTTACAACCAATTCCAAAATGCGCTGGAGCGCTACTGGACGCTACGCCATCTCGAACAGAACGCCATCACGGTTTGCGATGCCAGCGTGTTTAAGGAGGACTGGGTCAGAACCGATGGTCTCCCGCTGGTTCTCCCCGTCATGGGTGCTCAGGGCTTGCCGCGCGGCGCACGGGTGCGGGTCGCTTTGGGCGCTGTTGACCTCATGGCGCTCGACGTATCGGGTCAGGTCGTTGAGCGACTTGATGTTGACGGCACCGGCGCGTCTGCGTCTAACGACACGGACGTCAGCGATGACGATGACAGCGAAACCACAGCGGTCGGTTTGCAAATCGCTATCGACCTAACTGAAGACGACAAGCCTGCAAGCGATGTCAACGCCGCAGGCGAGGCGACTAAGGCCTAGCACCCTGTATGCTACTGCGCACCGCCCTTGCTGCCTCGGTCGCGTTACACGCGTCCTTGCTACTTATTGGCGACACGCAACCAAACAGCCGCGTACGGGATGTAGCGGACCGCGGCATCGATGTGGTTTTGGTCAACGCAAAGAGTGATGAGCGCCCCAATATCGCGCAGGCGATTGCGCAGGTTGACTTAGCCGGTGGTG
>JGI20154J14316_10004176_pt1 | contig 11182 bp, 9 predicted proteins | sample COG_04_FD_14316 | JGI IMG/M metagenome (IMG submission 14316) | reverse complement strand
TGAGTTCTTCGAATTGAGTCGCACGCAACACGGAGAGGTGTCTGAGCGGTTGAAAGAGCACGCCTGGAAAGCGTGTATACGTTAATAGCGTATCGAGGGTTCGAATCCCTCTCTCTCCGCCAATTGTCAAATAAAATCATACATTTACATTTGATTTTATCTTTATGCCCTCTTTTGTCCCCTCGCTCTTCCAAATTTAGAGTTTTCTATTGGTGACAAATGGCATGTTCCAGCATCAATCACGGCTTTTACCCTACCCACTATTCATTTTCGGCCAGACCAGCACCCCACCCCAGGGCCACCCCCCGCTTCACCAGATGGGACTCCTAGTATTGGTAGGTATTACTAATGTGGAGGAGCGATGCGGTAATAGGACTGTCTAGGGCATTACTCGCGTCTCAAGCAACAGCAGGCAAGGTCAAGTGCCTCTGCCGATAACCTCGCAGCGATTAACGCGTTTCGACGCGCTTAAAACCACAAGCCCGCCCCACCCACGCACTATTCTGCAGCAGGCAGTTCGCCGGGCGCCCAGTACTCAATGAGTGCTTTGATATGATTACTTGAGGCCCCTTTAGCCGATTGACCCAGTTCAATCTGGACATTAGGCCCGGATAAGAAAGGCCGTGGCCGTAACGGGTAAAAGAGTTTGGTTGCATCGATTGTCGTCGCCTCGGCCCCGAACTCTGAGACGACCCAAGATTCTTCTGCGCCCCAAAACCCAGTTGTGCCCCAGGCAATTTGCCCAACTAGCTCCCCACTTAAATTAAACACGCCTGACCCACTCGAACCCGGCGACGAAGGCAGGTTGTAATGCAATAGCGTACGATCTGTCACATTGTGGCCGACGAACGAACCGGCACTGGTAACAAAGGGGCCGGATCGCAGCATAATATTGGGATGGCCTACGTTGATAACAGGTTGGCGTCGGCTAAGAGCTCCCGAATCGGCAAATTTAATTGGTGTTAACTGCATTGCTTCTTGAGTTCTAAGTAGTGCCACGTCTGCTTTAACGTTATTAGCGCTGTTGTCAAAGTTTAGGTTAGCCTGTTGTTCAGCCCACAATAGCCCTGAATCCAAGCTGGTTCGATTAACGAGTGTGGCATTGACCACTTGTCCTTTGAAGGTTTTAAAGGTTGTGTCGTCTCCAGGCTGAAGCGCGCTGACACAGTGGTCATTAACAATGATGAGGTTTTTGCTGACCGCGACACCCGTGCAAACACAGACATCAGAGAAATCGTCAACCAGGTTCCCTGCATTGCAGATCGAGCATCCGGTCGCCGCGAGATACATCACCGTGGCTTGCTTGGCGATGTCGAAAGCGTCGCTATCAAACTCCGATTTGGGGAACCCCGAAACTGTGAACTCCTCCCCATAGTCAATGACCTCAAATTGAGCCGTTGCGAGCGTATTAGCATTCAGCGGCCACTGCGTGTCGTCGATAATATCTGGAGAATTTGAAGGAGAGAGGGCTGCAAGTTGGGCGTCGTAGTTCGCAATGAAGTCCCTAAGCGGCTGGTGGTCGATAACAACCGTTGAGCTTTTTGGGTCTGCGAAAAAAGTCGATAATATTCCTAGGGAATTTTTGCCAAGCTGCGGGTTCCCATAGCAGTTATCTGGAACTGCGTTATATTCACCTTGGATCATGCCGACCACATATCCAGTCGTATCAAACACCGGAGCACCTAGGCTTCCGCGATCTGACCAGAAGTCGACAACGAACAAGTTGTCGCCCGAATTTTTAGAATTGCCCAAGTTAAAGTCGCTGCAGCCATCTATGATTTCAGAGGGTGTAATGTGCCATCCTCCCGTCGTTCGACCAAGAATCGGATTATGAACGGTAACAACAGCATCCTCACTCGATGCGCCTTCAGGCGCGAGCGACAGAGTATGAATNTCATTATCGGTTAGTGACCAAGGCGCCCAATCTTCGATAAAAACATCGGCGTTTTGGGCCTGTTTCTCAAGCTTAATCAGTGCAAAATAGTCATTGGTGGCAACTACAGTGCCTGCGCCCCAGGTTCCATCGAATGTTTGAATAATCGGTCCTTTACCAACCTCAATCGTGTTGTTTTCCCAATTGGCATAAAATAACTTGTTGTTATCCTCGCAGGACAAAATGCCACCTTGTTCGGGATTAGGCCCTGGGCCTCCAACCCAGCCAATATCATCATCAGAGAATTTGAAGGTTGTACTAAGCTCGGTTACGACTAAATTAGGCGCAACGAAAAACCCGCTGCCAGGCTTGGCCGCGAAAGCCTGATTGATAACATCGCCGTTGTTTGGATCTGTTTGATTTAGCATACAGCGATCGCCATAAACTTGGACCACCGCTTTCGCTCCCCATCTAGCGACCTTGTCAAGCGGATCTAAGTTATTGAAGACAACCGCGTCGGCAACAGGATTTTGTAAGAAGCCGTCGTACAAATGGCCGGAGTAGCGCTTACTGCCGTCCGAATCGAGCCACACTTCTCCCTTTGGCCACGCCTCCAGCAAAGATTGAACTTGAATAGTTCCATATGGCTCCTCGCCTTGCGGGCCCTCCACTGTGACGGCTTTAAAATTTGCCTCGCTGGGAGTAAAACAGATGGTCTCACCGTCGAACTGCGTACATTTGTTCTGATAAATGAAGCGGGGTTTTATTGAGTATGAAGCAATATGATCCACTATTTCACCATAAGTTGATCTTGCAGCCGTCAAATCGACAGCATTGTAAGTCATTTGTTCGCCGGTGAATCCAAACAGATAGCGCATTAGAAGTAGGCCATCGGTGAGAGGGTCGAGGGTACTGTTTCCATCAAGATCAAAGCTAACTCTACGCGTGGAGATATAGGTCGCAATGTCCGAAGCGTTTGTGATCGTCGCATTTGAACCTAGTGCACCATTTGTTAGGGCACTGCCCTCGAAACCAAACTGATGACGGAGAACCAATAACCCGTCGGTTAATGGTTCAACCTGTTGATCCCCATCTACATCGTAGATGAGTGGTACGGTTGCTTGAGCCTCATGCTCGCTGACCATTATCAATAGGGCAATAGAGACCAAAATTTTAGGTAAAAAGCTTCTACACGAGATTGAAAGGGGCGCCAGCATGACAGAATTCCAGGCATTGAAGAGTTCCGAATTAGATAGACATTGTTGAGAAAAATCAACCAGGCCTCGATGTTTGCTTTTGGGACTTTGGACATGACAGTGTCTATTTGTTCAGCAAGCAGATGGTGAACACGCGGCAAGCTGCCAAGATGACACTGCCCTCATGTGCTGGGTTCGCTCGAGATCCACAACAAGCTACCCCCGGGCCACCCCCACTTCAAGAGATGAGACTCCTAGTATTTGTAGGTACTACTAAGGTGAATGGGTGATGCTGGCATAGTGCTGTCTAGAGCATCGCTGCGTATCTCAAGCACCTGCGGTTAAACCTACTGAACAGGCACACGCTCTTCAATGTAAGCCTCAACTTCATCGGCCGTATCTCGCTCAGCACCATCACCAATAGCACCTGAGATCAACGAATCACCTGAGAAACCAAACAAGTAACGTATGAGCAATAGACCGTCTGTGAGCGGCTTAGACTCACCATCTCCGTCAATGTCTAACTGAGAATCAGCGTCTGTTAGATAGCTCGCAATGGCATCTGAGGAGTCTCTATTCGCCTCGCCCGAGACTGCTCCAGACGTTAAGGAGTCGCCACTGAATCCAAAGAGATGACGTATAACTAATAGACCGTCAGTCAGAGGTTGCGCTTCTAAGTTTTCATCTATGTCAAAGCTGAAGCAGCCTGATTTGCAGGAGAAACGGCTCAAGGGGTTTGTACCGTCGAGCGCTTCTTGCTCATCGCTTACGCCATCGGCATCGTCATCTAAATCAATAGAATTGACTAATCCGTCGCCATCGGCGTCAAAATCACCTGCGAGTTTGACTGGAAAGGCCTGTTTGATTTCTGCATTGGTTTTTAGGATCGCGATCTGTGTCGATCTATCGAGGCGCATAAAAGCATCAAAATCCACGTAAAAGTCTGCCAGCGTCACATTGAACGTCGCTTCGAACGAATCCTTCCAACCAAAGCCGGGATTTTGAACATCACTCTCAGCGTAGGCTTGGTAGTAGTCGACAAGAATTTTTTCAAAGTTGTTGTCGTTCAGAGACCAGAGATAGGCGAAAGCGATAGCCCCCCCCGTATATTGATAAGCGAAATTCCGAGCGATGCCGTTGCTGGGGTTGTCGCTAGACTCAAACAGGCGGCCATTGGATTCATAATCTTCAAGCGAAACGACATCATCATTTTCGGCGGCTGTGCTGATAACTGCACGGGCTTCATCTAGCGCCTCGATGAACAATTCTGAGGCGACAATATTGTCATCGAAAGCTGCCGCGAGCACGATGCCAGCAAACTCAGCGCCACCTTCCTCGATCCAATTTGGGAAAACCGGCACAAAGCCTGCTCTGCTATAAAGGCTGTTCTCAGGATCGTCCTGCCAACGCTTTGGAATACCGAATCGTCGAGAATCTTCGAAATAGAATTTCATTGAGTTTTGGTGGATATGAAAAAACTCATGGAATAGTACTTTTGTTGGCACATCAAGGGCCTCGAACTCGTTCCAATTGTTGGCGAAAAAAAACAAATCGCCGCCATTTGGGATGCTCGACACGCCGACCCCAGCGGCGGCACTGCGCATGCCCCAGCCTTCGTAGCCGTCGTAACACGTTTGCACATCATCGTAATCAAGCACAGAGAAGAGATCACAAACGGTCCGAGCAACGCCCGCTAGTGTGGCTACTGAGGCATTTTCTTGGTCTACCACGAAAGCATTTACCGGCACAATCAATCCTAGTCGCTGTTCAGCAAAACTGAGGATGTCTATGACTCGTTGCTTCCATAGGGCGCCCAGCGGTGGCTCGTCGTAAATATTGATGCAGAGATTTTCAGTATTTTGCCAGTAGTATTCGTAATAACGATGGGTGTCGTCTGCGGCAACGGCATTGGGTGCTTCAATATAATAAGCCGTTTCACAAGCTCCATTTGGGTTGTTGGTTACCGCTGCTTCAACCGAAAAGCCAGTAGATAGCATAACTAGGAGCATTGCTGGCAATATGCACTTGACCATGTTCGGATTTCCTCGAAGTGAACGAGCGTCGAGAATGCTAGAGCGGCCCACGCTTTGCAACCGTTTAGATGCCAGCGCTAAACGGTTGTTTTAAAGAGTGACTTTTTGCGCGATTTTGTCGAGATGGTCTGTCGGCAAACAATAATGTCGGGGCATGGTTCTGGGTAAAATCGTAACCCAAGAAGAGGTGCTACCGTCCTTGCAGTCATTCCAGCGATTCAGGCACCCTCTCTGCTATGTAAGCCTCAACTTCATCGGCCGTATCTCGTTCAGCACCGTCTCCAATAGCACCTGAGATCAATGAATCACCAGAGAATCCAAACAAGTAACGTATGAGCAATAGGCCATACGGAATTCCTCGTGTGGAAAGGTACGCCAACTACCAGCAGGCTTAACGCTTTTGCTTCTGTAACAAAACACAACTTTACAAAACCGTTCTTGTAAGCCGCTAAAGATCAGGTCACGGCGCCTCACCCATCTCCCTTGATACAAAACCGAGACTCGCGCCAATCTGTTCACGCCCTAACTGAAAATCATCGATTAAAAACAGGCTTGCGTTTTTCCATAAACGCTCGCATGCCTTCCGCAGAATCCGGCGTGCCACGATTGGCAGCTACGGCAGCGACTTCATCTGCCATCGATTGCTCCAGCGTTTTGGTTTCATACCCAGTAACTACCGCGAGCATCGATTGCACCGCTTTTCGAGGTTGTGCCGCTAGCTCCTCACCCAATGCCTGAGCTCGATCTTTGATCTTATCAATCGGAACCAATTCGGTCACGAGGCCGATCCGATACGCTTCTTCGCCGTCAATCTTCCTGCCTCTCAGGATCATGTCGAGAGCGTAAGTACCACCCACAGCTCTGGGCAATCGAGCGGAGCCACCCCACGCAGGCACAGCGCCAAGATCCATTTCAGGTAAGCCAATTTGTGTGCCGGTAGCCGCTGCGATCCTGAAGTGACAGGCCAGTGGTAATTCCAAGCCGCCGCCAAGACAATAACCATAAAGCGTCGCGATGGCGGGTGTGCTACCCCTCTCCATCATATCCAGCACATTATGACGCTGACCAAAGAATGCCTCAGGACTGCCGGCGCGCTTTATCCCATCAGGAATCTGCTTCAGATTCATACCTGCAGAAAAGTGGTCGAGCCCCTCTCCAGTAAATATCATGGCTCGGATGCGGTCATCGGCTAACACTTCAGGCAATTGCTCTTCTAGCCGATCGATGTAGTCAAGGCTCATCAGATTCCACGGGGGATCGTTTATGCTAAAAGTTGCTACGTTGTTGGTGACTGTATACAGATAAGGGTCCGTCATGATGGCTCCATTCCTTTCGTTAATGGTTATTCCTAACTTGCGATGCTTCAGAACAGCAGCAAAACGTGCAAACCCGATTTATCACGGTCAAGAAAGACGTCCGATGAAGCTCCGAGCACTCTTTCCCCTAACAGATTGGGCACAGCCCGTATCGTCAAGTAATGCGGTCACGATATTAGGCAAATTTTTGTCGGGCCGATTCGGCTCTGGCCACCATGGCGTTGAATCTTTGGCCTCGCGATTGACAATACCGCGGAATAAATCAGGCATAGGAAATCCCACTTTTTTGTCGCTTCTGTATTTGATGTCTTTGCTGTGTTTCTGTCCTTTATGTCGCCGCTATCGCCTTTCCAACCTTACGCTAACGCGATTGTTTACCTCGCAGTATCTGGGCAACGGTTTCGTTCAAGCAGATACCGTAGGACCCAAATGACTGCGCTCAAGGCAAGCAACGAGATTTTTAGTCCCCCACTGCCTCACCGTTTAACATGCAACGACCTTAAAGCCCCACCGCGGCTTAAGCATCGCTCATTGGAACTTCTGCCGCCAATGACTAGTCCATTCCACGAGCGGCGATGGCGACTCAACTGAGGATGCGCTCAAGGGGCGGCTCGCCAAGAGCCGCCTTAAAGCTACTGTGAAAATGGTGCAACGCCGGCTCGTTGCGGCCAAAAATAATGTGATCGAGCAAGCCACTTTCTGCCGCTTTTTGCTGCATCTCGCCCATCACATAATCCTCGTCCTCGATCGTGCTTTTAAAGACTTCCAAATTGGCCTGCAGCGACCCGCCGCGATCATTGGTCCGATCGTAGACACTTGCTTCATCGTCCTTGGTTATCTCAGCGGCCCCGGCGTCAATTGCGGCTTGGGAGTAATAAAAGCTGATCTTAGTCACTGATTCACTGGGATTACCGGGAACTGGATAGATACGAATCAATGTTGCACTCTCGGGGTTAATCAAAAACTGTATGTTCGGGAAAAGGTAGTACAGTACAAAAGTGCCTCTGGCGATATGCCATTGCGCTATCGGTTCTTCCCGCATCGCATCAATACCATGATTCGCGGTGACAAACCGATGATGCTGATCGAACAAGGTCAAATGAAGGTTATTGCCGTAATACAGCTGCCCTAATGTGTCCTTATGAAGCTTGCCGAAGTGATAGGTCTCACCAAACGTGTCGTTGGCTAATTTCCAATTCAAGCGCTTTTGAATCGTTGTCTCGCCGGCAAAAATAAGGTCGCCAGCTGGATGGGTGGCAAACTCCGCATTTAAATCGCCGAGTAGTTCATCGAGATTAAGACTCGCAGCTGGGTTGGGGTGCACCCACAACATGCCATTGCGTTCTTCAGCTGGCAGTTCGACCAACCCCATGCAGGCTTTATCGATGTCACCAAAGTGATCCTGGTTCGGCACATTAATCAGCTCACCACTGACACTGTAGCTCCAGTGATGAAACGGACACATCAACACTGACTTCTTACCCCGAGTTTCAGAGACGACCCTTGCTGAACGATGCCGACAAGCGTTAAGAAACGCCCTAAAACGTCCAGTTTGATCGCGCGTCGTTAGGATTGGGATCCCCAATTCGTCTACGGTGTAAAAGCAGCCGTTTTCTGGAAGGTCATTCGATAAGCCAACGACATGCGGGTGATCTCGAAAAAAATGTTGCTGCTCTTGCTGAGCACGATCANTACAGACGTAATCTTTGGTGGGCATCCGGTACTGCACACCGGCATCAATGTTTTGACCNGCATCAAGCTGCCGCATCAATTCTTGNAATATTGTCACTTGCGTGTGGTGTTGCATCGAGTCNCTCCTTCAACCGTACATTCCTTCACAGCCGTATTTCTCCCACAACCGCCGCCTTGAAGGCAAGAACTTTAGCCTATTTGTTTGAGCAAACGTCTTTGCAGCACCGCACAGGTTTCGGCGTTGTTGGGTACGCGGCGCAGAGGAGCTTTACCCAATGTCGTTAGATTAATAGCCTTTTTAATTGAGCATTTATTTTGAACAAAAGCGCCCTACCAGACAAACATCTCATTGATTATCGCCAACGCAAAAGTAGCAGCTTCGGAGTCAGTATGAGCAACATACTTTTTGCATTTGTAAAATGTTTTACCAGCACCGTAACCGAGGCAGACTTTACGCTCGATGTAGATGGAAACGGCGAGGCAACGCCACTCACCGATGGTCTCCTTATGCTTCGTCATCCGTTTGGCTGCACCGGTGATGCCATTGTAAAAGGGGCTGTTTCGGAGGACGGTACGCGGCTGTCACCTGCAGACATATCAGACTATTTATCCAAAAATTCAAGCATGTGATCCCCCCAAAAATAATCGAGGTTTTGAGTAGAGGCTTTTACAATAATCGCAGAAGGAGCGATAGATGAAAAAGTCTCGATTCACCGATGGCCAGATAATGGCGACCCAGTGGCTGTGGCAATACAATAACGAACGGTCGGATACGGCGATCGGAGGAATACCTCCAACCCAGCTGCTACAGGCAGGATAACCCTCTACTCAAACGGGCGGTTAAAAATGGGGGGATTACAGCAGCAGTCCAGACGAGCGATTAATTTATGGCGACTTTTCGACTGCTCAGAATCGACTGGAGGTCTTGACGGCGTAAAAGCCGAATAAAATCACTAGAAACGGGCAGCAAGCACTGAGTACTCCCAGACCTACTGCCTTTTTCTAGAGTTTAATAATAGAAGAGAAGATTTAGTTAGTCGTTCAGAAAGGTTTCTAAATCAAGCGCAGCATCATAAACCAAAGTATTTTCAACTAGACTAGTCCCTTGCCAAACAACAGATCCGCGGAGAGAACCCAGGAACTCTGCCCAAGCAGGTTGGGTGTTCATATAGGTCATCCAATCTTCCATTTCTGCCACAGATTCGTAACCAACAGCCATCATGTGGGTTGAATAATCGTTGTTTGCGCCAGTTCGAGTTCCGATCTGCAAGCCGTGCAAGCCAATCTGACCTGGGAACTTATCGCCGGTGGCGGCCATAAGCTTGTCCTGTGCCGTTACAACTGCCATCGGATCTGTAGTACGCAGGTTCGTCACCATCCAGATTCGATCACTATTGGAGGCATCACCCCAGCTTTTTACCAAACTACCCATGAATTCGGTAGTCGGTGTCGCGTTTTCTTCCAGAGTCTGCCAAAAAGCAGCAATATCGGGATCCCCAACTAGAGATTTTTCCCACTCCGCGATAGCGGCGAGGCTGGGCATCAACAAGACGAAACTGATGGTCGCAGGACTGACGCCATTGGCTAAGATTGTATTCACATGCAACCCACCTTGGTAACTTTTACCTTTGGGCGATTTCATGAATTTATCGATAGCAGTCATTATAGATGCTTGCTTAGAAGAGGTTGCTGCAAGCTCATAAATCTTAATAGATGGCGCAGCGAGGACCTGTGTTGAGAAAATAAGGAACGCAATTAAGCCAAAAATCGATTTTTTCATTGAATAAACTCCTTTTTTTAAAACCTAAATTACAACTTTGATTTTAAACTTTATCTAAAATTTTTGCTGCTTCAAGAATAGTTCGATTTTGGTTTTCAAGCAGCAGCACCCTATTTATACGGTGATGTCTATCAGCTGCAATTAAAATCATATGTATCGCGAGTGAAGATGGGTGAAGCAGGTATAGCATAGTCTAGAGCATCACTGCCCGTTACAGACACCTCCTCTGCAAGACCTTATCTGCTCAGCAGGCACACGCTATTCAGTGTACGTCTTAGCTTTGTCAGCCCTATAGCGTTCCGGAAATGGCCAATGTCTTCAGAGATCATGGCATCGAAAGACGATTAGCCCTTAGCGCCTCATATTTAAGAAACCTGGTCTTCAGATTGTCCGGACAGGACTGCGTAGACATTCGGTTAGGGAGGAGTCGTTCAAAATCCATCGCTGTGCTTTTCAGACCAGGCCTCTCTTCCACCACCTGCCCGAGTGCAATTCAACATCGAGCTGCACGAAAGCCTACCCCAACTTTGATTTCTGAATTTCACGACATGTTTGAGGTCTTTAAAAAATGGAACCGTTATTTAGACAGCGAAAATATTGATCATGGTGTTTCTGCAATCTTTCCAAGCTCAGGAGCGCCAGAGGAAGCTACCGGAACCTTTAAGTTTCTCTGGGGTGGCGACTTTGCTAATGTTGGCGAAACCCTGAGTTTTCTGACAAAACCAGAAGCAAATGCCAGCAGGCTCGAAATTACTGAGTCAACCTACAGCTGCGATACCTTTGATCGAGGCTATTACTTTCAACGTTATCACTGAGTCGGGAAGCCTCTGTGGCCGAGGCATTGCGCTCTCGGCCACAGAGGACCCCGCACCTCGCCTGGTAAGGCTTCGGTAAAACGCGACCTGAACCGCCCCCAAACGCTATCCACACTCGACAGCTAATTTTCGTAACACTGTTCAGGCTCTACCGGCGAAAGCCGCTTGAAAAAACTCTATACTCTCCCAATGCAACAACACGCACTGATTACCGGCGGCTCATCTGGCATTGGCCGAGCTTATGCCCATTACCTTACAGGTCTGGGTTGGCGCCTAGATCTCGCTGCCCAGTCAGAGAATCGCCTGATGAGCGCGGCGGCGGGGCTGGACGGCCCAGTGCACTGCCACCCCGTCGACCTGGCATCCTCTGCCGGTGTTCAGCAACTGATAAACGAAACGTCGGTACCGGATCTCATCATCGCCAATGCGGGTATTACCAAGGCAGGATCAGTCGGCACCCTCAGCCAAAGTGAATCC
>JGI20154J14316_10004173_pt1 | contig 11182 bp, 6 predicted proteins | sample COG_04_FD_14316 | JGI IMG/M metagenome (IMG submission 14316) | reverse complement strand
ATAGTAGCAAATAAGAATAAAGACCAAGTACATTCTTGGATACAAGAGAACCCAAATTACGAAGTATTGGATACCCCCGAATGTGACAAATTCTTCGAATATTCAAAAGCATCGTTGGGTGGGTATGGAAAAGAAGAGAACAGTCGGTTTGAAAATAAAATAATAAGTAATGTTCTCAAAGAAGTGGTAGTAAACAAGGATAAAATGTTGGAATAATATCTGGAAGATGATATAGAAAGAAGATGACATATTATAGTATCAATACAATATGTCAAACGATACAGATTCCGACTACACGCTGAATGGACTGTCAAGTAGTAGTAGCGAAGAAAGTCTGTCTATTTCGACAAGCACTGATACAACATTGATCGAGGATGATGAATCAATCTGTACTATGACAAGTGAAAGTACAGTTTCAAGTATATATTTATTTGATTCATTTCACGAGGAGGATGTATTTGATATTATTCAAGATATCCATCAACAGTTTGACGATTACTATGAGAAGAATATTATAAAATTATCGTCGCCAAAATTTTACACCGATATGATACAAACCGTAATAGATACCTTATATGAAGAATGGGAATGTACGATAGAGGTGGAGATAGAGGATTATTCCCAGATTCGAGATTTTGTAGAACAAACATACGACGATTACGAAATGTATAATACAAAAATCCCCAAGAGATCTATATCATACCCATCTCAATGTCAACCAACCGGAGATTTATCATTAAATAATGTGCTGGTAGACCAAATAAAACAGTTACAAGGTTTACCTCAACCGGTACAGAGAACACCTGAATGGTATGAATTTCGAAATGGATTACTGTCTGCGAGTAGTTTATGGAAAGCAATCGGTTCCCAGTCACAAATAAATAGTATTATATATGAAAAATGCAAAGCCTTTAATGAAGAACCAGTGTACCAACAGTATGGTACGGGTACCGCAATGCATTGGGGGGTGAAATATGAGCCAGTTACCGTACAAATATACGAAGATTTATATCAAACAGAAGTAGGTGAGTTTGGATGTATCCGCCATCCGACCTATCCATTTATAGGTGCATCTCCTGATGGTATTAATATAAAACCGAATAGTGTGAAATTTGGATCAATGTTAGAAATAAAGAATATCGTGAATCGCGAAATAACGGGAATACCGAAAGAAGATTATTGGATTCAAACCCAAATACAAATGGAAACATGTGATTTGGACAATTGTGATTTCGTAGAAACTCGCATAAAAGAATATGAGAAGGAAGACGAATTTTATGCGAATACGACGAATTCAGATTATCGCGGTATAGTATTATATTTTATTAAGAACGATTTCAGTCAAAATGCGGAACCAATTTATCATTATATGCCATTGAATGTTCCATTAGATAGAGAGAATATAACAAAATGGATAGATGCGGATATCGAATTGGCCCGACAAGACGAACTAGTATTATTCAATACTATTTATTGGTATTTAGATGAATTTTCGTGTGTATTNATTGAGCGAAACCGGTCATGGTTTTCGAGTGCTATTGTAAAATTCAAGGAAGTATGGGATATTATTGAAAAAGAAAAAGTAGATGGATACGAACATCGTTCACCGAAGAAAAAAGTGAATAAGTTAGGCGCTTCTAATGTAGATACCCGCGTACATACAATACCTCGACAGACAAAAATTTGTCTAGTAAAACTAGATTCGAATTAGTTGTAAAACAATATATAGACATTCCAACATATTGTTTTATCTGAATACTATCGATTATGTCTCACGATGATGATATGTATGTAATTAAGCGTGATGGTCGAAGACAATTGGTATCGTTCGACAAACTGTTACGGCGAGTAAAAGCAATAGGCGAAGAGGTTTACGATATTCCTGTGCCTGAATTACAAAAATGTTTACCTTTGAATTACACTGATTTAGTAATGAAGATAATTGACCAACTGTATAATGATATACAAACGTCAAGTATAGATTCATTGCTAGCCGACCAATGTGCGTCTATGGGTACAATTCACCCTGACTATAAAACCCTTGCGGGAAGATTAATAATTGCGAATCATAATAAATCAACAACATCATTATTTTCACAGACTATGACAAAGTTATATATGAACAAGGATAAACATGGAAAACATTGCCCTCTTATTTCAGACGACATGTTTATTACGATGAAAACATACGAAACTGAATTTGATGAAGTAATCCATTATACTCGCGATTTTTTAATCGATTATTTCGGGTTTAAAACATTGGAGCGTGCGTATTTAATGAAAGTGAATAAGAAGGTGGTAGAACGACCACAGCATATGTGGCTTCGTGTTAGTATTGGTATTCACGGTGACAATCTAGAAAAAATTCTGGAAACATATGAATTAATGTCGCAAAAAGTGTTTACACATGCGACACCAACCTTATTTAATGCGGGAACTCCTCGCCCGCAACTATCGTCGTGTTATTTATTATCAATGGAAGATGATAGTATTGAAGGTATTTATAATACATTGAAGGATTGTGCGATGATTTCAAAATGGGCGGGTGGTATTGGGCTTCATATCCACAACGTACGTGCTTCGGGAAGTGATATTCGAGGAACAAATGGAGAATCGAATGGTATTGTTCCGATGTTAAAAGTATTTAATAATACGGCGAAATATGTGGATCAGGGAGGTGGAAAGAGAAATGGTAGTTTTGCGATTTATCTTGAACCGTGGCATGCAGACATAGAGGCATTTTTGGAATTGCGTAAAAATCACGGCGATGAAGATTTAAAGGCGCGCGATTTGTTTTATGCTCTTTGGATTCCCGATCTCTTTATGGAAAGAGTGAAAGAAAATGGTGACTGGACTCTTATGTGTCCGGATGAATGTCCCGGACTATCGGAGGTATATGGCGATGAATTTAATCAATTGTACGCTCAATATGAGACGAATGGAAAGGGGAGAAAAACGATGAAGGCGCGTGATTTATGGTTTCAAGTATTAGACGCGCAAATGGAGACGGGTACACCATATCTATTATACAAGGATTCTGTTAATAATAAGTCAAACCAAAAAAACGTAGGAACGATTAAATCCTCCAATTTATGTTGTGAAATTACAGAATATTCAGATGAATATGAATCGGCAGTGTGTAATTTGGCGAGCATCGCACTGCCTGCATTCATTGTTACGAAGGATTCGGGAGAAATAACATTTGACTATCTAAAACTTCATTCGGTCGCACGTGTGGTGACGAACAATTTAAATAGTGTTATAGACGTGAATTATTACCCCACATCAAAAACTCGTCGCAGTAATGCACGTCACAGACCCATCGGAATAGGTATTCAGGGTCTAGCCGATGTGTTTATGATGATGAAGTTGCCATTTGATTCGGAAAAAGCAAGACAAATCAATATCCGTATTTTCCAAACAATTTATCATGCGGCATTGACGGAATCGTGCGAAATCGCAAAGGTGGATGGACCATACAAGTCATTTAATGGATCGCCAGCGAGCGAGGGCATTTTACAATTTGATATGTGGAATGTTAATCCTAATGAGAATGCGCCAATGTATAACTGGGACAAACTGAAAGAACAAATACAAATCCATGGTTTGAGGAACTCTCTTTTGGTAGCGCCAATGCCTACTGCATCTACCTCTCAAATTCTAGGATATAATGAATGTATTGAACCAATTACGAGTAATATTTATAGTCGTCGTACATTGGCTGGCGATTTTATGGTCGTGAATAAATATTTGATGAAAGACCTTATTCAACTGGATTTATGGAATGATACAATCAAAAATAATATTATTGCGAATCAGGGTAGCATTCAGCAGATAGATATTATTCCCGACGATATTAAAGCCGTATACAAAACCGTATGGGAAATACCAATGCGAAGTTTGATCGATATGGCGGCCGATAGAGGTGCGTATATATGTCAGAGTCAGAGTTTGAATTTGTGGTTAGAAGACCCAACATATAACAATTTAACATCCATGCATTTTCACGGATGGGAGAAAGGATTGAAAACGGGCATTTATTATTTAAGGCGACGGGCTAGACATCAAGCTCAACAATTCACTATTGAACCGGAAAAGAATAAAGGGACTACTTTAGGTGAAAATACAGAAGATGAAATTTGTGAAATGTGCTCGGCTTAATTATTATGTTCTATTATTATATAATTAAGATATGGAACGTGAACCCCGTAAGAAAAATCCAAATTACGAACCTTTTGGTTCAGATTTTTATTACGAGCTTCTAGAGAAGAAAAATAACATGAAAGCCAAGATTGACGCCCGTACTGACATTGGCCAACCATTAAAAAATACGTTGAACGGTATTATAGATACTAGTGAACCCGAATCTTTGGTAAAATTGGACGTTGCTATGGATACATGTTCGCTAGATGATATGAAAGAAGTGAACGATTTGTTTGACAGAATGGGATTAGTTCCCGACGAACCAAAAACTGGAGGTGAAGGTGAAGGTGAAGGTGAAACAACATACACTGCAACAGATGAAGAACTTCGACAGAATGCGGCAACCGCATTACTTGGAATTCAAAATATGTCGACAGAGGTCGTAAATGTTGAGACAGGGGACGTAATTGTTGAAAAAATAACCACACTTAAGCGTTTTTTTGATTTGGCTGAAACGGCTAAGAAACAGATAAAGAAGGCGTATAATAGGTGTGTGGGTGTATTCGCAGATAGTATGATACATGCCTCACTCGCATCTTACCTAACTGGAAAATTAGTTCTACTGACATCTGAACACAGTGGTGATATCTTTTCCTTCCTAAGCAGTGCTTTCGAATTAATTAAGCCATATCTAACGGGTACAACCACAATACTTGCGACTACTGCTTTGGGAACTATTCTAAAGAAAATAATTGGTTACTACGGAGAAAACACAAAAGATACTATTGGCACGGGATTAAATGCTTTAATAGAAATTAATAATGATATTGAGAAAATGAATAATAGCGACGCTGTAGATAAAATTAATAAAACGTTTCATAATATAAAGACTAAGATAGAAGAAAATATAAATAAATATAAACCGCATGATACCAATGCGTTTTGCAATTTTGTAAATAACGATTTGAAGAAAATACTAAATGAACCGGAGCCAAAGCATGTCGGTGAAATCCCTTCTACTGTTTCTACTGTTGGAGACTTGAAAACGGGTAGTAACGACGAAGAAGAAACACATGCCAAATACAAAAAACCACGATTACAAGCAGAAGAAGCAAAAAGAGAAGCAGAAGAAGCAGAAGAAGCAAAAAGAAAAGCAGAAGAAGCAAAAAGAAAAGCAGAAGAAGCAAAAAGAAAAGCAGAAGAAAGAAAAAGAAAAGCAGAAGAACTTGGAGACGGAGTAACCAAAGGTGGCAAACGTAAGTCAAAGAAGAGACGCATAACAAAAAAGAAGAAGCATATTAAACGTAAGGCAACAAAAAAGAAGAAATATTCAAAGTCAAAAACAAAAAGGAAAGTCCATAAGAAAAAGTAATTAGTTAGTATTTTACATAAAATTTATTATAATAATTATTCGATTATTCAATAAGAAGACCACAATCGGTGTTATGTCTCATTTTCATATAACACCGCAAACAGACCAATACATCAACAATCGCATTATGTAGACCATCGACGGTTTCACCATTGAATATTTTTGCGTATAGTTCATTCAATCGAGGCCACTTTAAACTGGGTGGTTTACCGGGAAATTTCGATTCAACTAAAATATTCGCGATAGGCGTGCCCTTTCGCATCGTACAATAGCGTTCAACACCATTTAATTCTTCATATGTAGAATTAAATACTGTCATGCATTCCGGACTCTTTTTAAGAATGTCTGATCTGTTCCTCTCAGTTTCAATTCGAATCATCTTTTCATCGAACTCGATATTATGTGCTACGATACAGTCAGCGGATTGATATGCTTTGTAAAACTGTTTTAATGCTTTGAGTATAGGAACTCCTACAGAATCACATAACTCTCGCGTGATACCGGTCAAGTTGGTAATGACCGGTAGAATTTCAATATTTGTACTTACCTTTATATAGGTATCATATGTTTCGACGAGAGAATTCTCATGAATATTATAAACCGCGTAACTCAATTGTAGAATATGGGGATATGCTTCAATGGGTATGGGGTTTACATCGGTTTTCGCCCGTTTAGGCATTAAGCCTGTGGTTTCAACGTCAAAAACCAACACGGTTTTGGGTCGAATAGGTGCGCTAACTTTAGAATTCATCGTAGTTGTATATTTGGTTACGTCTCATTCGTAGAGGTTTAGTAATTCAATTTTATATCATTATAGTGTAATGAGAGGTACACGCAAGACACGAAAAAAAACAAGAAAGGTGTTCGGAGGAGATAAAAACGATTTATCATTAGACGATTTGTTAAATAACAAAAACAAGAACCTATACCCAATCGAAGAAAACGAACATATAAATATTGATATTGCTGTATGTAAAGATAAGACTCAAACACATTATAAAATATTTAAGATTGAGAAAACTAAAAATGATAGTGCAATTCCCAGCGATAATGAGGATAGAAAAAACCTACCACTCACGAGTTGGGATATATTAGATACAAAACTAAATGAAATAATAAACAGCAACATCAACAACTTCAATGCAAAACATATTCGTGTTATGTTAGTTTTATATGATAATGAGGGTAGTAAAGAATTGCGAATATTTAAAGTGACCGCCATTAACTATAAAAATAATACAAATAATACAAATATATCCAATCAGTGTACTAGAGGTATGCACGTATATACGAAAAAAAACAATACAAATATCGTTAAAATACCGACAAATACCACCGAAGAGTCGAAATCCGTTAACATCCAGGAATCCGTTAAAATACAGGAACCCGTTAAAATACAGGAACCCGTTAAAATACAGGAACCCGTTAACATCCAGGAATCCGTTAAAATCCAGGAACCCGTTAAAATACAGGAATCCGTTAAAACACCGACAAATATCTCTGAAAAGTTGGAAACTGCTGTGAAAAAAAACGTACAAACCATTGACGTCATTGAATCAATTCAACAAGTTATCATCAACATTGTGGGTAAATTAAACGAGATCCATACCAAAGAACGCGATGATTCCTCGACTGAATTAACAGACATAAAAAAATTAGTCAAAGAACTACTGAATACCATAAATACGAATAAAGAAAAACTTATACGTAGTGACTGGTATATCAACGCGATACTTGAACACCCTACGTATACGATTGATAATATACAGATAGTTTTGAAAAATTATCAAGACCTATTGAATCCTACGAAAACAGATTTTACGGAAACAGATTTTACGGATAAAGTATCGGATGGAATATTTATATTCATAAATTTGAAAAACTATTTTATTAATGACTTAGACGCAATACCGGGCGATCTAGGTAATGGATTGAAGGGAAAAAATAAAAACCCTTACAAATATCTAACAACCAAGCATGTTGGAGGGCGTGTCACACATAAAAACAAACGTAAATTAAAAAAGCAGAAACGAAGATATACGAAACGCGCAAATCGCAAATAGTGTTGACCGCAATCATATTTAGGTAAATATCAAATCCGCCATTTTAATCTATATAAATTATATATAACGATTCACATTATGTCAAATGATGATACACAAAATATGGTCTATCTTAAAATAGACATTTTTAACAAGAATATTGTTGGTATAGGTAAATCTACAAATACAATTGATGTTGTCAGTATTCCGATTAAACTTGATAATGATGACGGCATACAAAAATTACAGGAATACTTACAGACGACCACTGCAAAAATCATACCGTCGAACATGAGTATAGAGACATTTGGTANTAATGATTTAGTAAAGAAAACTGAGGCGGGACAAAAAATAGCGATACTAATAAAGAAACTAACGATTGATAATGTTGATTTTGCTTCGGGGCTTACCGAATTAAACGGGTTAACCGCACAAGTCGATAATGAATATGGTGAAGATGGCAATACCCTGGTTGGTGGGGCGATGATCGAGCCAAACACACCCCTTGGTAAAGAAATCTACTCTAAATGGACTGCACGATATAGAAAACAACATCTACCACGCATGAGAGACGCACTCACGCCGATTCACAACGATAGAAAAAACGAAATGAGAGACTACATCGATGACCTAACAACCCAGTTAGATGATCAAGTAGCGGCCATCGAAGCCACACCCGCAACAGAAACAGAAACCGCACCCGCAACAGAAACAGAAACCGCACCCGCAACAGCAACCGCAACAGATGCCGCAACAGATGCATACATGAACCAATTAGACGGTGGAAAACATACAAAACATACAAAACGCAATAAACGCAATAAACACAGGAAAACTAAACGTCGCCAATCGAGAAATACATAATAGAATAAATTAGTTTACGTAAAGTAATTTATTTGCATATCTTATACAGTTAAATGAATAATAGTAATAACGATAATAATAGTAATAACGATAATAATAGTAATAACGATAATAATAGTAATGAAAATTTAGGGGCAAAATTATCAGGGATTATTCAAAATTTATTAGATAACAATAATAAAGCAACCCTCGAAAAAGCACAAAAAGCAGAAGCAGAAAGAAAAGCAGAAGCAGAAAGAAAAGCAGAAGCAGAAGAAAAAAGAAAAGCAGAAAGACTAACCGAGATTCCCCTCACCAATGGGAAAATTTCTTCATTAAAGCAGAAAAAACAACAAGACAAATTTAACGAACAAGAAAGAAAACGACTAGCAAAAGAAGCAAAAGAAGCAGAAGAAGAAGAAGAAAGAAAAATAAAAGAAAGAAAACGACAAGCAAAAGAAGAAGCAGAAAGACTAGCAAAAGAAGAAGCAGAAAGACTAGTAAAAGAAGAAGCAGAAAGACTAGCAAAAGAAGAAGCAGAAAGACTAGCAAAAGAAGAAGCAGAAAGACTAGCAAAAGAAGCAGAAAGAAAAACAGAAGCAGAAGCAGAAAGACTAGCAAAAGAAGCAGGAAAACTAGCAGAAATAAAACGACTAGCAAACGAAGCAGCAAAAAAAGCAAGAAAATTAAACTTCGACAAAAAACGAGCCAACCACGAGAAAGAAAGAAAACGACTAGCAGAAATTAACGAAGCAGCAAAACGGAAAATAGTAGACGCATTAAAAAGAATAAACAGAGCAAGACTAGCAAAAGAAGAAGCAAGAAAAGCAACAGAAGCAGCCACAAACGCAGTAGCAGAAGCAGCCACAGAAGCAGCCACAGAAGCAGCCACAGAAGCAGCCGAACAAGAAATAAAAGTAGCCGAACAAGCAAAAGAAGCAGCCGAAGAAGCAGCCGAAAAAGCAAAAGAAGCATTCGAACAAGAAATAGAAGCATTCGAACAAGAAAAAGAAGAAGAAAAAGAAGAAGAAAAAAAAGAAGAAAGACAAATAGAAGACAAATATAATCAATCCATTCAAACGTTGAATGACAACATTCTAACGATGAAGGACAACATTCTGTCAAGTACACTTATGATAATGTTGTACAACGCATTGTCTAATGATGATGAACTATTTAATAATGATGATGATGATGATGACCAACCTAATAATGATAATAACAATACCACCTTGTCAAATGACGATATATCGAAAACCCTTATGGAAATGTTGAACAACGCACTGTCAAATAACAATGATAACAACACCACATCATTAAACACCACACCATCAAATGCCACACCATTAAACACCACATCATTAAACACCACACCATCAAATGCCACACCATCAACCGACGACATATCGAAAACCCTTATGGAAATGTTGAACAACGTGCTGTCGGATGGCGATGGTAACAGTACCGCATCATCTAATGGTAATGACACCACATTATCAAATGATAACAATACCGCATTGTCAAATGACGATATATCGAAAACCCTTATGGAAATGTTGAATAATGCATTATCAAATAATAATGATAACAATACCGCATTATCAAATGATGACAATATAGCATTATCAAATGGCGATATAGCACCCACCCTTATGAGAATGTTGACCGGTGCATTGTCAAATGATAACAATATAGCATTATCAAATGGCGATATAGCGACCCCCCTTATGAGAATGTTGACCGGTGCATTAGTGAATACGGGTAATAATGAATTATCGAATAACGATAATTTAGCAAAGACCTTAATGTTAATGTTAAATAATAGCATGAACCTCGACAATTCGAAAAAAAAATGGTTTAGTATGCCCGGATTATCAAACCCATTCAGTGGTATGAAATTCCCATCATTTTCAGGTATGTCAGATAAAATGTCAAGTATACAATCGTGGCTGTCAAGCATCTTTTCATCATTGGGTAGTTTATTCGTATTTGAAGAAGCACGATATGAGGATCCATATCAACCACCCGAAAACCATATATATATTGGAAAAATGTATACAAAATACGACAACAATGATACCGAACCTAAAAACATAATATATATTATTTATGATGAAAAAAATGATACTTTTTCGACAGACGAGAGGGTTGAGATGTACGTGGAGGGAACAACAGCAAATCAAGATGATGTTCCTCATGCGCCCTCAACTTCAAATAACAAAAAAGGTACCGTGAAAAGAAACTTGCTGAAGAAGAAGATGAAGCAGACGATAAAACCAAATACTAAAGAACCAGTCAAAAAAGTCGAAGAAGAAGAAGAAAAAAAAGAAGAAAAAAAAGAAGAAGAAAAAAAAGAAGAAGAAGTCAAAAAAGAAGAAGAACCAGTCAAAAAAGTCGAAGAAGAACAACCTAAAAAACTGTCAAACTTGATGATGGCTTCTATAAAAGAATCAGCAGACGAAATGAACCAAGACCGCAAAGTACCAATCGAAACCAAATTACAACAACATAAACAAGATAACCAGCAAATGTCAAACTCGACGATGGATTCTATAAAAGAATCAGCAAACGAAATGAAGAAACGCCGCGGCAAAATATCAATCGACGAGGCCATACACAAAGCAAAGGAAGAAAAAGAAAGAAAAGCAAAAGAAGAAAAAAAAGAAGAAGAAGTCAAAAAAGAAGAAGAAAGAAAAGCAAAAGCAAAAGAAGCAAAAGAAGAAAAAGAAAGAAAAGCAAAAGAAAAAGAAGCAAAAGAAGAAAAAGAAAGAAAAGCAAAAGA